>Ga0194135_10000145_pt1 | contig 41215 bp, 27 predicted proteins | sample LitLau_LLRF_2013_FD_134024 | JGI IMG/M metagenome (GOLD analysis project Ga0194135, IMG submission 134024) | Freshwater sediment microbial communities in response to fracking from North America - Little Laurel Run_MetaG_LLRF_2013 (version 2) | ecosystem: Environmental > Aquatic > Freshwater >... | reverse complement strand
TGGAGTTTCCCCACTTGTTGTATTAGCATATATCCGAGAAAATCCGGGTGAGACACTCAACACGCGACACCAGCGCCTCTGGCGGGAGCCCACACGTACTACGCTCGAGCGAGCTCACAAGTGCAACAAGATAAGCCATATATGTACATCTAATGCTAATTTTTCCACAAAATATTACAAGTTACTTTAAAATATGCAAAACCATCGACATTTGAATACCTAACTGACAGACTGACACCTCCCGTAATTTCATTATGTTAGTCCAAATTTTATTCCAAGCAAATGATATTAGTGTGAGCTTACTGTGTCGTTATCTTGTTGAACAATATGAAGCTCATCAACAATTATAATGAATGCTTTTTGATTTTGAATACTAATTGGTAAAAATTCAGTAACAACTATGCAAACTGACAATAATGCCATATCGCACCATATTCTTCACGGAAGATTTGAAGTAGTTAACACAAAGTTGACAGCCAGCCATAAAGAATTGAATATTATTGACCTTTTGCAGTTAATACCAAAAGCTGCCTTTAATTGTCTTGATTCTCATGATGCTTGTTGTAAGATTGTAGATGAGATTTGAGACAATCCTAACCGTGGTATCGCAACGTGTTATTAACTGGGCTCGATTTCTCACAACTACAGAAATGAATCAAGTATTTGTTTCTTGGTGGCATACTATAATCAGTATTATATACATTATAATTGTACAAAACCTGATTATTGTATATGAAGTGTGCATTGTACGGAGTAAAATGAAGGGAAAAACATTCTTGGAAAAAAGAAGACAATTGATCAGTTTTCATTTTGATGTCATGCTGAAAGATTATCAGTGATTGCACTTGCACACCAGGCAGTTTAAAAAGCATACACCACATATTTACAAGTACACACAGGAATGGATATGTTCGCTCAAGTGATTAATCTATCTGAGAGAGAAAAATCCGCACTGGAAGAACTTCGTATTAAAATCAAAAGTAAGTTCAAGATACGTTAACTTATTGACAAGATTCTATTTCTCATGGGTCAAATAACCTTCGCGTAGATTCAGATGAACAATTTTTAAAGGAGACTGGAATCCTAGATGATAACTTACTAATGATGTATTTAAGATGTAGGAAGCTGAAAGTCGAATCTGCATACAATAAAGTGAGTAAACCATGGCGTTTGGAATGGAATGAATAAAACATGATCATGCATTTTGACCGTGTCTAAATTTTTGTCTCGCTTTGAAGTTTCTAGGCTTTCAACGCCACAGAATCAACAAATATCCTAATATTTTTAACGTCGATAACTCTAGGTCAGTGTTTGAAACTCTGAGTGGTGTTAAAGTAGATATTTTGAATGCTACTGATCACAGAGGTGGACTTGTTCTTTATCTAAAGCTCGGTAGAACTCTCAAGATCATTATTCTTATCATAGTTTGGTATCAAAATGAATGAATGCTTGGTTCTTTATCGTCTATTTAATTCCAGCTTCGTATAATCCAACCGTGATCACGAATGAAGAAATAATCAGACAAATAATATTTTGCGGTATTCATTTGAACTGGAGATTAAACGTACAGAAGTGTGGAGTCAGTTTGATTGTAGATTGTGGAGATTTGTCTTGGGCAATTGCCAAATCTCACAGTCCTTCGATGGCATACAAGATTATGGACATTCTAATTGTAAGAAAAAATTGATGCAATTAAAAACAGAAAAACTTTATATGCTGCCTTGTATTCTTCTGAAAACAGAGTGGACTTCCTTGGAGAATTAACAATATACACCACATAAACTCGTCGTTTATTCATAGAACAGTTTATTCCATTTTCAAAATGCTTTGTCCTGCGAAACTTGCAGAGAGGGTGCGGTAAAAAAACTTCATAATTTTTTACAGTATGTAGTACAGACTCGATAAAAGTTTGTTTCATTTTCAGCTGCATATCCACTGCAAAGTAGAGGATCTATTGGAATGGTTTCCTGCTAGTAGCATGCCAAGATTTTTAGGTGGAACTGCAGATGACAATGTTGCCATTGATTATGAAGCTAAGAAAAGTATGTTGGACATGCATCCAAAGATGGTACAATATTATGATCAATATATTAGCTCAAAGTACAACCAAAAGAGTTGATGCTGAGTTTCTAGTGCAAAATTAAACAGGAAATAATACTGTTAGTTACAACTAATGTGATTTGTACGAAGTCTGACTTGTAATAAAGTTTCAGTTTCCACTTGACTTATTTGCAACCAAGAAAAGAACAAGGTACAGAAAGTTTCTTTGCCGATCATTGAGACTCCATAAATCGCAACGAGAAAAGTGTCTTTTAATAGCCTATCTAATTAGCATTATGAAGTATTTTAGACAATATTTTCCCAGACTCCGCTAGTAAAATGAAATACCTGATACACGGGTAGATACATATTCCCTTTCCCTCAAGAATTGAGTTGTTTCCCAGTAGTCAGGATGTCGGGAATACCCATCAGCAAACGCAATGCTTGCTCAATTAGATCAGTTTTCTTTATTATTACTTACTCGAGAAATTCAACTTGAAGTATCACAAAAAATGTACCAGACCACGAGACTTAATCGCTTATAACACGCATATAATATGTTGTAGACGAACGTGTTTAACGTACACGAACCAATGTTGTGCATCGGTATTTTTTATTCAATGTTTTCAATGTTCCCCACAAATTAAAAAATAATAAGTGTTCTCTATCTATATTCTGATGCATAGTGAATAATGAATAACATGAAGATATCAAATATCAACGCGACTTTAAAGAAAACAAATAATGTTTCTCACACTCATGATTTGGTATACAACAATAGTTTGTTATTGCAAAATAGTGTAGGTATACTTCTTGTTTTGAGCTACAATAACTTGTCGTTATACGACACAGCATGTAGCATACACTGGAAATACCAAATACCGTATATTTTAAATACTGGAAGTTATTACGCAACAAAGTAATTCACACAATCAAAGCATTTTGCTCAATCGCTTACATACTAGATCCGAAGATACGAGTTTCCCCTTTACCAATTAACTATAAAGATATCCGTTCCCATTTAATAAAAGCTTTCTCATTAAATTGCACTGCACAGTTTCGTTGCATAGTTTCTCGGCATTCGTAGCAGAACTTTCATCATGGCTTGCTGCAATAAACAGCTCCCTGAAGAAACAGTTGGAGATATAAGGGCATCTGAGAATATAGATGAAGATAAATTGCTACTAGAATTGTGGACTAAGATACAAGGTAATTCATAAAGCTAAATATAATATTGTCATTCATGCAGGTTTCTTGAAGAAGTAATAATAAGTATTAATTGTCATTCATTGCGTGTCAGAATGTGACGATATTGATATAAAGAAACACATTAAACTGGTAACGGACGATGAGTTAATGTTGCTGATCAGAACAAGAAAGTATGATGTGGAGAGAGCTTTCTCAACGGTAAATTATCATGAACTTATTGACTATTGAATGAGCCAAAGATTATGTGGAAGCCTCAGTTATGAAATTTTTGAAATTGAAATATTTGTAGTTGAATGATTTGGTAAAACATCGAAAACGGTCGGATATATTTAACAATTTACTCCCGAGTCGTTTCCAGAAAAGTGTAATGAGACTTGGAATCGGTACTTTTAAAGACAGAGACGTAGAGGGAAGACGGACAATTTATGTAAGAGCATGTATGTACTTTTATTCTGAGTTTGGAACTGCATCTATGCAACTTTTGGTAGGAATAATATAAATCATGATTTTAACATTTTCAAGGCGATTGGCATGTAAAAGAACAATCTCTAGAAGATCTTGTGATTTCCGCTATCTTAATTGGATTCGAAATGTTGAGGAACAAAGACGTTCAACTGAAAGGAATAAATATTCTTGTTGATTGTAAAGGCTTCTCATTCACCCACGCCAGACAAGTAACTCCTTCAATTATTCAGAAATATGTTGACTTCATCATCGTGAGTGCTTAGTATTATTGGATCCTTATATTTATATTGTGTGATTGATTTTGTATGCTAAGTTAAACCTTGACATTTTTGATTATTTAGCACACGACTCCAATAAAAATTAAAAAAGTGCAGTTAGTAAACATGTCAAGTATTGTTGGGATATCGTTAAACTTGGTGAAGATGTTTTTGCCTGCTAAAATAAGGAAAAGAGTAAGCTATAAGTTGTTTTCCGTTTATAGCAAAGCATTCAAATACTCATTATCATTATGTACATGAAAAATTGACATTTAGCTAATCATACACAAGAGTATGTCGACATTGGAAGACGTCTATACGAAAGACATGATACCAGATTGGATAGGAGGTCTAAAAGAAGAATCGGAAATCAAAGATTTTGACCTCATCAAAAGTCTGTTAAGTCCAGAGAGAGAAAGTTGGTTCCAAGAATTAGGAAGTTATGAAGCTTCATGATTATTTAATGATATAGTCCCAAGGTAGGAAAATGTTACCAAAATACGCTCATGGAATTTAACGCTGGATCAATTGTTTACAGAATAAATCGCAGCGGAATTTATTTCAACTGTAAACTGTAAGAATTGTTTATGTAAGTTCTAATCAATTCATTCATCTAAATTCTAAACAATCTGAAGCTTCTCGCATACTGACAAAAGAATTAAGAGCAAAGGCCACAAGCATGCAATCTCACTGATCTTGAATGTACAAAGTCACGCATCACTTAATCACTTATTGTTGCTCATAAAAAGTTCCTTTGCTCTTAGTTCTTTATCTTTAGCATGCTAAAAATTAAACGTTGAAGCAGCGTCACACGAGTTCCCATCAAACCGGTCTATCATCGTACAAGCGAAGTCTTTTAGATTATTATATAAGCAACAATAAAAGTAGCATCACTGGAATCTCTCGAGTTACTTGAGTAGATTGTACTCCACACTGTACTAACGATAAGTACCTATAGATATAAGTACTAGTAGTATGCACTCTGCACACTATTCGTTGAGGAAGAACAGATGATTTTGCTTAATGATAAGAAATAGACTTAATAATTGCTATACGGTATTATGGACACGACTGAAGTAGAACATCTTTTCAGTACGCTAGCAAATTCCCCTCACGAACTGGAACCACAATCAACAACAGATACAGATTCTATTTATGGAGGCGTCTTCTACGAGAGCATTACCTGAGTTTTCCTCGTCCAGGAGAATTAGGATTAATACTAAAGCATAAGGATAATTATTTTGTAATTTCTTACGTATTTGCCCAAATCATGTAGTCATGAACGAAGTTTTCATAAAGAAGCAAGCAATGGTGTCTCCGGGAGTTGATATAATTGATCGGAATGTAAGTTCCGTGGAAGAAGCAGAACTACTTGGCGACTTGTTGCTGAAAATCAAAGGTATTTGCATTGAGACAAATTAATTTTGAAATAATTTCATCTTAAGTATTTCTTTGGGAAAATGGTTTGGTTAGAATGTAGAGATAGCGATATACAGGCATACGCAAAGCATCTTCCTAACGATCATCTCTTGGCACTCATCAGAACCAGGAAGTTCAATGCACAAAGGGCATTCCAAACTGTAATGTTAAATCTAATAATACAATAATTCAGTCATTCATGATTACTTGAATTGTTGTATAATAAATGGTTTGTAATATCTTTTAGTTGGCTGACTTTGTTTACAGTCGTTCTAAAAAGTATCCGGAGACTTATGTAAATCTTTACCCAAGCAAGTGCGAAAAAGTTCTGAGATGTGGAGGCTGTGGAACTTTGAAAGCGAAAGACTCGTCCAACAGAGGAATTGTGTACATTAGAATTTGTACGTCTAAATATCACATAATTACATAACACATAGTTCTGTCTTGATGTTAGAACTAGAACTATTGTAAACATTAAGATTGGGTTTTGATTGTATTTAGCCGAGTGGGATCCTGATGAAGCAACACTGGAGGAAGTAGTTCTTACTATGGTTTTAGTAGGTTACGAATGTATGAATGACAGAGACATTCAAATTAACGGGGTACAAATACTTCTTGACGCGAAAGGATTCTGCTTTAAACAAGCAAAGCAGTTGACTCCGTTTGCATTTAAAAAGTACATGGACATAATGCTTGTAAGTATCTGACTTAAATACAAAATTGTTTCTCGCATAATCTCATGTTCATTATCATTAGTATATAAATAAACGTACGCTCTTTTTGCAGAACACAAGTGCTCTGAAAATCAAAGGTATTCACGTAATTAACACAAGCGTATTAGTAGAGAAGACGTGGAAACTACTGAAAGTGTGTTTTCCAATCAAAATGAGGAATCGGGTAAATCAGTGTTTTATACAAATGGGTTGTGAAACTTCATTTAAAGAATAACATTCAATTCGTAATTTCAGTTGTTTTTTCATAATTCGCCGGAAACTTTACAAGACCACTTTCCACCTGAAGTTTTACCTGAATGGCTGAGTGGATCAGTTTCAAATGAAGATGTAACGAACAAGGAGCTAATAAATACAATTCTTAGTCCCGAGAGAGAACAATGGTTTCGTTTACTTGCCTCGACTATTAAACAAGTCTAGTTATAGCAGAGATACTTTTGTTATAATCTTGTCTATTGAGCTTATAAAATATTAGTGATCAATAAGAATGCATGTATTTTTTTATAATATAAGTGTCAGGAATTTTCTGAAGAATGATTAAGCGAAGTAAGTTATATTATTGGAGGTCAGTACAATACTTTATCCTTAATCCTTATCCTGTGTAGGAATCATAAATATATGTGTTAGTTTTGTGAGCTTTGACTGTAAAACTTGTCAGAAAAAAATCAAAACGGGTTTTTGATAGGGTCTTATGGTTTCTAATTTTGAAGGCACTTATGGCTTGGAGAGGTTCTGAGAGTTTATGGACAATCAATGTATTATTTTTCTTATTCGAGAAAATACTTTTTAATCCGGATCAGTTCAAATTGGAAGCTAGTTGACTCCTTATAGAGAAGTACCATTGAGATTTATAGCGCAAATTAAATCGTTCTCCACGTTTGAAAAATATTTCCAAAAATCGAACATTTACATTCGATGAAACAAAATGAACACATATTTATTTTTTAAGGTTGCATGGCCTCCAATTAACTTCAAATCCTTATGCTTAAATATGTACTGCTTGAAAATGTAGTTAAGTTTTTTACTCTTCATAATCCGAAATAATGTAACATTGGTTGTGCTCTTAATTCGATATTATTACGTTTATAAGTTCTCAAATACAACCTGTGCTGGAGATCTTCTCTTATTACCAGCTTCCATTAATGCAGAATATAGAAGATCAGTAAACAAAATATCTTGATAAAAATGGAAACAGGATTTTATTTGACTTCAATTAATTTCAAAGTACCGTTAATACTGTATAGAAGATTTTTCCCATTTGAATTGCACGAGAGAGAGAGAGCAGCAATGGGTTTTTGTTAGGATAGATCAAAAGAGGAGACGAACCAAGGTTTATCAGGTTTCATGGAATCGTGTCGAAGTGGACCCAAATAACCTGCATTCGTTAGTTGGACAGGAACGCAAGTTTGTCATAAAATTGTTGAATGACACAGGATGATTCATTATGATTCATGAGCTTATGACCGAATTTATGAGTTTTAGTTGTGCTTTTATTTTTTATCAGATAAGTGAGTAATGAGAATCAGATCTTATATGACAATGATGATGATAATAATCTATGGGGATATTGGTTGAGTGAACGAAGATGCTCAATCCCAGAAAAGCTGGCGTACAAAAATTAACCAAAAATTATCAATTCAGAAAGTCATTTTGTGATTTTTTATTCGTTATAGTTAGAGATATAAAACTTGTAGCATAAAAGATAAGAAGCTCAAATAAATCAGTTGTATGAAAGTATTCAATCAAGTACTAAATAATGAAATCATGGCGTTCTTATTATAACATTTAACCATTCACTTATTGTTAGTCACTTACGTTATATTTATAATCTCGCTGGTTAGACAGATACTACAAATACTTAAAAATAAACACGGATGTGAGAGCCATGACTATCCTTCCATAAAAGTTTCGCTACATTTACATGATTAGCTTAAAGAACATGAAAAATGTACCAATATGATTACCAAGGAGTGCGAATTTCTCTAAAAAGTACACTAGAAAAATTAGCACTTAAGTTCAAGTTCTTTTGCAAATTCAAGCAAGTCGTATTGGCAATTGTAAGCAACTTGCTACGTAAAATATTCCTCATATTAATATTATGAGTACGTTACGTATATATTTATTTGCATAGCGTGTTCTTATTATAGTAGTTTTATATTTCCTTTCCCCTTCTTTTCTGAGAACTCAGAGTCAGTCTTTTCGTCTTGTCTTCTTGAGCGTTCATTATTGCACACTTCATTTTATCATGTGCGTGTCCCTGAAATCAACAAATAACGAAGCAAGGTCAGCAATCATTACTTTTACCTGAATTTCAAAGCATATTTTATGGATTTTTTTACAATGAATCGGACGAATTAAATGTTTTTAATGAACGCTTCCTTTCAAAACTTTAGAGATTTGATTTCATGACCGACTCAGAGTTTTGTATAAATCTTAGATGAACTTGGTCAAACTGCTTCTGCAAAGACTTACCCATTTAAATGTATTGAAGACGGAGTGTCCGGGCGTTTTGTTGTCATCCAGGAGGATAACACAAAGAAAGGATAAATCCAAAGGCCAACTCCGACTGCAAAAAGAATCCATCCGACAATGTTCATGAAGAACACGAGGGTTAACCACAGAGCGAATATTTCCATTTTGGTATTATTTAATCGGTATTAAAATTTGAGAAGTATATATGATGTCTGAAGAATTTAGACACAATTCAATAAACTTGAAACACTTCTACAAGATCAGTCAAAGTTGTGAATAGATCGAGAGTAGTAGCCAAACTAACAAGTTAACAGAGAAGAAGAGTTGCTTTTCTATTCATCTAAAACTGTATATTGTGTATAGTATATAATAGATGAGAAATATATATAATAGATCTTACCGCATGCTATTGTTTCGCTTCAGCAGTAAAGGCAAGGAAATCCTGTCGACAATGAAAGTTCATACATAGATGCTTGTTGTTACATTTTACTAATGCTGCAAGTTACATACTTGTTATACTGTCCTACTCATATTTATCTCAAGACTCACCTGCGTCATCAAACGAGATGAGATGACGCGTCGTTACATGCTTTGTATTATTCATACTGGTTATTAATTAAGGTATATGCACCCACGTATGCAAACACACCTCTGCGTGTGTTTTTTCCATCTTCGAATCTTTCCAGAACATTGTATTTTACTTTAATTTCTTCTTTACATTTCGGAAGCCTTTGCTTTGACATGATCCAAAAATAAGAATAGTCCACTCCAATTGTCAAATGAAACCTTCCTTTCCATGAACGAGATATTCAAACGTGACAAAGACCTCGTTTCACCCTACAAACTTGGCTTGTTCACTGCTACATTATGGTAACAGTCAATACAACAACTTTCTGAGCCTATGCTGAGAATTGGCCACGATGGTGAGTCAGACATTCCCAATTTCTTAAGGTTGTCTGCTTCCGTTGAGCACAGCACGTGCAATATGATTATCATTGTTGTACTGATACTACAGATTGATATAAAAGGAAAAGGGATGCAGACGTACGTACTAAATGACCTTTGTGAAACTGACCCAAGATCAACTACGGATATAAATATATAATTCTGCATTATGTGAATCTGCAAATGAGTTCTCATTCTTGCTAATTTTTAGTGTGATAACTATAGTTCGAGGGTAAAACAAATCCTTCTTGGAATTATGAGAGACGTACTTTCATTTTTTATATTGTTTCCAATTTCTTAATGAGGTGCTTGTGAGTTGATGTCTTTCGTATTTTCATTTGTAAAACGTAAGAACAAGAACATATTAATAACCGGATGCCGGATACGTTAAACACAAAACCAATACAAGTATTTAATACTACGCTGAGATTTTATTATTAGCTCATGTTTGGTACACTCAGTTTTAAGTTTTGGTATTTCTTATTCGATCTTTGTGAGAGATTCTAAAAACCTCAATAAATTGAACTATCACAACAATGGAATTGTGTGTATGTGTGCGTAAGATAAACTAGTATGGAATATTAGGTTAACTCGTTAATTCATTTAGTCCCGTTGCGTTGAGCATTACAAACTTGTTTTTTATCATCTCGTAGACAAAAATGTTGGTTATTAAAGTCTCCTCAATTGTAATCTTTTGAACCAGTCTGTGAAGTCTGAGCTGAATTGCGACGCATACTTAACAGACCCTTGTTGATGCAGTCTTCAATGTTAAGTGAAATCATACTTCTCTACTTGCATTGCATTGTTCCAATGCTACACTGCTCCTGTAAAAATTTCGAAGATTAAGTATTCACTTGTATTTAATCATAGTATAATAAAAGCTGCTGTACATTGTTTTCTGTCAGCAACAACATATCTAATAGAAAGTCTGCATACTCTTTATGATAAAACTCGATCAGGTAATTTCATGCTAAAATTAACTGATCTATAATTAGTGTAGTTTAATTAAAGTGTTGAAACATTGAATTACTTGAAACGTATGTGCTATACGAAATTTCGCATTTTACCTCAATACAAACTATAGGATTCTGAAGGGGTAAATTACGCGTGGATTAATTCAGAAATGAAAAGATTGTAACCTTTGCTTTGCTCAGTTAAGATAAGATTAAGTTATTCAAGTAGAATTTTAAGTTATTTAATGAAAGCTATGGTAGTAAAGTTCTTTTAAGTTAGATTTCTATTTAGTTTTAGCCTGTAGAATAATATATAGTAGACGAATACGAGAATACGATACGGTCTTTGGATTCACTATGCACATACACTTGTTAGAACTCCTGGTGCAGTCGTGCAGTTTCCGGTTGCTAATTCTTTACGAATTAAAAGTTAGGAGTGAGTTACTTTACTACATTTATGGTATTGGGATGTCTAATTTGCAAATTACTATTTGGCAAACTAACTAGCAGCAGTTTACTACAGGTACGATACTCGCTTTTTGGCACTAACCCTTATTTCTTTTAAATAATACAAAGTTCAAAAGTATTTGCAGGTTACATTCATATTGGTAGTCATATTGCTTTGATTCATTGCTATTAGTTCATCCAGCCAATAATAAACTAACTAATATACACAATAATTAATAATAATGAGCACATAATATAATATTCCGAAATCAAATAACTAAATACATATTGATCAGTCTTATTCAAACTAAAACCAGTTTAGTTACGGGTTATCAGGCTCCTTTTTTTCTTTCAGTCGAGGAATCACTGGGATGAAATGATTTCCATAAAGCGATTGCGGCACGTGCACATACCACCCTAACGCACCAGGAGCGTGGTACTTATCATCTTCTTTCCCGTTTTCCTCTTTCTTAGGAGTTGATGCAGACGATGCACCACCCAAGGTCGACGAAGACCCTCTTTTTTCCCCCGATTTATCATCATTTCTCCAGATTCTTACCCTAGTTGTTTCTTCTTGGGCACGGCTCGTAGGTCGAGGGAACGCAGAAAAAGCTTTTTTTCCCAAAGACTGAGATTTCTCATCATCGGGATTAGAATAGCTGATCTTAACAGGAGGCTCAAAGGGCCTTGAAGGGGAACGAGAGAAGGGATCTCGCAAAACCCCTGGCTGCAATGCAAGCAATAGAAAGAAGACATTTTAGTAATTACTCATATTCATTAATCTCCAAAATAAACTGCTAACATTTAAACACTACCTTCAACATCCCTCGTTGAAAACTGCCCGGTGACATCGATTGCCGACTTGCATGCGAATCCATTCTACTCCATTCCGAAGTGGCCGTAGACGGCTTTTCACTCTTCTTTTCTGCAATTACCGTCAAATTTATGTTATACAAACTTCAAATCTCTTATGGAACAATGAAATGAATTAAATACAATTTATCGAAGACTCACTTGCAGCTTGCAGCCTACGCAGCCGCCCACGACGACGAGCTTCGTCTGTATTTCTCCTTGAAGTCTTTCATGTCATTGTTATCAGGCTTTTTAATATCGGCCAGTCTCGACACCTGGTCGATATTGAGCCATTTGTCCCTGTTCCTCACTCGAATCTTAGTATCTGGACTGCTTCGTTCTCTTGATCTACTTCTACGAGCTTTCAAACCTGAATAATAAACACATTATAATAACAGCATCTTTGTTTCAACTAGATTATCGAACTTGAATCACATCACAGAGAATCAAGGAAACATTATTACCTGCTTCGCTTCCAAGCTTAAACGGGCTGCTATCTGAGGGAGAGTCCCTTTCATCTCGAATTGCTTCCCGATTTTCCCTTCTTGGCGATAATGAAGAGGACGCGTCGGCAGTTTCGGTCTTGTCATTTTTATCCGACGACATTGAGTCAAAGTTTCAAACACTTCGATGAAAGTTAATGGCAATAGCAAACTGGAGACTCAGACGGGGCCAATCGGACTTCCAACACTCCAACTTGAACCAACGGACGCCGAGAGCTTAATGCGTGGTAGTGAACAAAAGCCAATGCATTTCCCTCTCTCTCGCCTCTCTCTCTCTTTGTGTGTGTGTGTGTGTTTGTGTGTACGTTGTGTGGTCATTGTGTGTGGGATCGCCCCTGGAGGGATCTTGAAGAGTTGAGAAGGCGGCAAGTTTGAACCTAACCTCATGCGATTGTGTGTACAAGTCAAGCGGACTCGTGAAAGATCGGTTAATTGGGGCTGTTGTCTTTATTACGAAGAAATCTTAAATACGTCAAGACTAGATTGTGGACTTGGACCAAAAGGTAATTTTACTTTTGTAGAATTTCTAGAAATGTAAAAACTCCAAATTACAGTTAGTAGTAAGAATAATTAGAAATTAAGAACTAGAAATGACAAAGCATCGTAACTTCTCTGTTGTAGGTAGCGTACATAATATGGCGTCGCCGATTAATTTTACCAAGATCAATGAAAATGGAGAAGTTGATATCGATGATAAGTTCTTGCCAAAAACGTGTCCAGTCCAAAGAGAACGAATGCGGCAGTTTTATTTGCAATTTCTTCGGAATGATGAAAATGGGGATTCATCGGACTCTGACGGTGATGCCGATGACTCGGAGAGTTTGACTCCAGAACTGGAGGATGTCAATGCGGTAACTGTCGCAGGTGCAAAAGGGGCAGGCGATGGGGAAGGCGAGGCAAAGGAAAGTCAGGAGAAGGAGCTTGCTTCAAATGATGAAGAAGATGAGGCTGACGATGGGAAAAGGAACGAATCGGAGACGGTGGAGAGTATCAATCTGATAACTGTCGCAGGTGAAACTGGGGCAGACGATCGGGAAAGTGGAAGAAGCAATGAAGGCGAAGAGAAGGGGCGTGTTTCAGATGAAGAAGATGCCGGGGTCTGCACTTTGTCCCCTGAAAGCGATGATGTGGATGTCCGGGGGGAAAATGAAGTCACTGATGCATTGCGCTTGGAGAAAGAAGAAGGAGATAAGAAGACTGACAAGATGAGTACTGAATCTCGTGAGGGTGGTGACGCTGAGTTAAAGGCATGCTCAGTTCGAATTCAACGATTGAACACGTTGCCTTAAATATTATTCGGCGCATTAAATTTCTTTTCTGTTGTAGCGGTTTTTAACATTTGTTTTACTGTCCTAAGCTGATGTATATTATAATGTTTTAAACGTGCTATCACCAACGACAGTTTTATTTTTTGATGTCCGAATGATAAAGATTACATACGTATAATAAAGCCATCTCATGCTGATAAACTGAACTTGTCTTGTGTTTATGTGATGTGGTATTTATTTGCAATTAGTATGACAATGTTCCTTTGAATAAATTAGTTTTACATTAGATTAGATGATTTAGCTGACCTCAGTATCATCGCAGAGATACAACTATAATAATTTCCAGTACCAGAATTTTCAGAATAAATCGTACTGAATTAGTTTAGACGACTAACTTACACACTATATTGTAAGCTACATAGGCATAGGTTCGCAGTTATTACAAAAGACTACTATTTAACCATAGATCTCAAAATAAGGTCTCCTTATTTTGAGATCTATGTATTTAACTATCAGTACCCATATTTTTAACTAGACTAACCAGGCAATTGATAAATACCTACCACAACCTGTCAGCACTTTCGGTGTGACTTGTAATACACTACAATCTCTATATTTACATAATGCTAAACTAGGTAAATAAATAGGATAAACCGCAAGATTTCCATTTCAAGTAAAAAGTTTTGTTGTGTTGATTCATCTCAAAATAAATGAATTCAGGGTAGCTGGATGCATCTTAGGGCATTTTAGGTGCAGTACTCATTTCCCAATGCTTACAGTAAACTTTAAAATTCTCAATTGCACATTAAAGTCTCAAGCAAAACTGGAAAACAGTAAGTTAGAAGTTAATTCATAACAGCGAAACATTTTTTCAAAGTACAAGGGCATACTTTTGTGCGTAACAACAACTCTTAATCTTTAGAAAGGAATTACCTTTTACACAAGTCAGGTAATATATAATTATGAATTTAGAAAACGGTAGTTCTACACTACTCTACATTACACACAATTCAGATTTGGGGATCCTAGTAGTTACTGTTATATAGTGCATATTAATTTCATTACGTACATACTGATTAAACAAATGAATACAATTCAGGATTTGCGGCTTCCAGTCGACTTACGACGAGTTACGGCTTATTGCGTACATTTTTACCTATTGCAGAAGTTCGTTACTATTGAAAGTTTTTATCAATAGAGCTGAAAAAGCGCTTGAGATTCAAACTGTTAGACTATAAATTGTCTTTAAATTTGTCTTGGTTTTATAATGTGCGAAGCTTTATTTATTATACTATAATATCGGAATTTTAAAACCATGATCACATTCATCAAAAATTCACTCTTGAGAGATTTAGGCTTGTCCCAATCAGTTTATACTTAACATAATATGTACTCAAACTTCGACCGCCAATTGACAACCTGGTGTGTTTATTCTTAACTTTTAAGCACATACTTTCTCCATGTTCATTGTAAATTGTACAATGCGGTATTATCAGTTAAAAATTAGCCGATTTTCCATAGAAGATATAGTCACATAGATTCCATTACCATCAATCAGTTTACAAATAGAGAGTAAGCTTACGATAATTTAGGTAACCTACCATCTTGGTTCGAGTAAAATTATAAGTTCTATCAAAAAAAATTTTTTACATCATAGACCAATTTTCATTCATCCAGTTGCTACTATTGGAATATTTAAATAACAATGTTTTCCGACACAATGTAATTTTGACTTCTAGTGCTTAACAGACGGCGAATGGCGAAAATGACAAAAATAGGAATATTATTGCGTATATTTGATTGCATATTGCTTATCCGACTGAGTTTGAGTTTTTAGTTGTGTGCCTGCTGCGATTACTGTCAGTATGAGGTCATGAAGTTGAAAGCAAAAATTTACTTGTTTTCATTTTCGTGTTGAATAATCTTCTCACCGATGGGTCATTTTTAAGAGCCGATTGGTAATGGCACATTTAGTTGCGCGACGCTTTTGGTAGCCGAGTCCCAATCAGAGGGGTGGGTGATTTCAGAAGCCCAATGTTCTGAGGTTCCAGGTCCGTGGCCACTAGGAGGTGAAGGATGAACTCGATTTGCGAACTCCAAGGGTATGCCAAGTTTCTGAAGTTCGGAATGTGTTGAACCCTTGATACTCTTATTGTAGCTCAGAACAGCTTCCCATGCCATTTCCTTGAGCTTTGGGACTTTAAGCCAGATCTTGAAAACCTGATTAGTTCTTGTATTATTCTTTATGTGATTGACTCCTCCAAATACGTACATACAACCGGCCTAACAAAGTAAATTTTATGTAAGCATTCGGTCACGAATATTTTCTAAAGTTCGGGTTTGTCGTACACTGAAGTTGAAAATTACCTTCGTAACACAGGTTGAATGAAAGTAGAGAGGGACTGGCATTGTGACCGACATAAGAGTCCATTGCATGGAAGGCAAATCCAGTTTCCATACATCATTAAAAATGTCTTGACTATCGTACCCCCCGCATAAAAATACCTCTGCAAAATTTTCCGCAAACAATTAACTCACTATCTAATAGAGGCGACATAATAACCATTTCGGGCTTTAATATTCATTACCATTTTCTAACTGAACACTCCCTTGACATTTTCTAGGAGATGGGTACTTTTTGTAACGATGATCAGGAACGGTAACAATTGTCTTCCACTCTCGAGAGGTAACATTGAATGCAGGCACATTAACTAGGTCATAGGCTTGAGACGCAGTTCCTCCTCCTAAAATATATATGAACTCTCCGTCGAAAGCTACTTCATGGCGATACCTGAAAAAATAAGGGTTGAAAGGGTTAAAAACAATCATAAACGTTAGTAAACGGATACTTATAAATTATGATATTACCTGGCAGAAGGTTCTTCTAAATCTCCTTTAGATACAAACAGGGGTTCCCACACTCGAGTTTCCAAATTGAGTTTATGAACATCCATTGAATATGCGTACCCAGTTGTACCTCCAATGACATAGAAACACTTCTTAGCACTGTCCATTACTACAGCTTGTCCATATTGAGGAGTGGGAGCTTCCCCAGTGACATCGACTTTCATCCAAGTTAAAGTCCTCAAATCACAGACATTCATCTTATTTGAAGAACAACCACCAAAAGGTACACCTGTACCCCCGTACACGACAAGATAATTTCCATGAAGTACAGCAGAATGAGAAGCTAGTTCTTTGGGTGCTCCTCCCAGTGTAGGCAGGTTTTTCCATTGGCCCTCCGCGTAATTGTAACACCACAACTGCCATTCAGGGAAAAAGATCAGTAAATCATTTACTTTTCGCTTTAAGAATATGTTTGAATCGTCATACGATACCTCCTGAAACAAACGCTGCGTTCCATGGGACAAATGCGTTGATATATTAGTAGCTACTCGGGTCTCTAAATATCCTCCAAATGAATACATATTTCCATCTTCACAAACAGCACGATGCCCAGATCTTGGTTCAGGAACTATTTATTAATCAAAGAAAATGTAAGTCACGCTGTGTTAAAGATACTTTCTCATACATTCATTGTTTTGTTTTTTTGCTTATTTAGCTACCACTGCTCAAAATCAATTCACAGTGATCATTTGAAAACCAAACACACTTGTGCATAGTAAACAAAACAAAGGCTTTCTTCAAATCTGAGTTAGAGTAAATATAAAATCTATCACTTAAGAGTTCAACATCTCTTGATAACAAGGAAAAACATTAATACAGGCCTAACACATATGTACACCAAGTATTTTATTTGATTTGATTGCGAGTATTTATTGTAACACACATGTGCTTATCAAGCTGAGTCTTATCGACAGCCGATTCCTTAATCACCAAAACTTGACGCTCGTTAGATGTGAGGGGATCAATACGTATTCAAATAATGTACTTTGCACATTAACATTATCCCACTACGCTAAGCTACTATTGTCAGATGAACTTTTGTTATCAATATCAGCTCAGGTGATGAAAATCAAACACATTAAAGAAGGAAAATATCAAATGCACACTGGACAGTACGAAAACGAAACCCACTCCGCTTGTTCAAAATATCTACGAATATCTACGCCTACAAAAAGATAGCAATGATCATGATCATACACCCATAAATAATATTTGAAAGATTGAAACAAATGCCGCAGAATATTTAACGAATAAAAAAACAAAACCTAAATACCTCTAAGGGTCCTGCATTCATCTTTCCTCCCAATTGTTTGAATACATTCGACTCCCAATTCCTGAAACTGCAACGGCTGGAAAGCAAAGTGGTTATCTTTTCCGTGGATTCCCAAAACGTCTTTTTCTAACTGCTGTTTCTTTCCACTCGCATTCCTGCATGCTTTGCATACATCTTGATGCTGTTCTCCCCCACGAGATCCACTGTGATGATGGTGATGAATGTATCCTGACGGTCTGGACCTCCTCATTCTACCCAGCAGCGATTGAACGCTCTGGAACCCTCCGGACAAACTTACTTCGTTCCCCACGAGGACGACTTTGTACACTTCCTGAAAAACCTTCTCACCAATCTGATATACGCTTCTTCAAACCCCAATCTCGACCCTGTATAGTGTGCAAAAATCAAAAATTGATGAGAGAATGACAAGAGAAAACTGAAAATTCACCAATTATTAATTATTAAACATTCAAAATACTTTACAGCTCTGTTTACAGCTCCTCCAAATGTTTACCAATTAATTAAATTAATTCGCTCACCTCTAAGGCAACGCCAGGCACAACAACCTATAATACTTTTTTGCAGCAAGTGAATATTATTAATTTTTACGTTATAGCACTTAAATTATTGTAGATTCCTCAGCACATCGGTATTGTAAATTTAAATTTTTGAAAATACTAATTATTCATGGAAGAGTGGCAGTTGTTGTGACTTAAAGGGAGAATAATGAATCAATGGATCGTATGTTTGTGTGTCGATTAAAATGTGTGTTGTTGTGAGGCAGCAGTGGAGAGTTCTGTGTGTGTGTGTGTGTATGTGAATCCTTTCTCGGGAGAATCCACTGTGTGGTCTCTTATGCAGTGTGTGGTGTGTGTGTGTGTGGAGGCCCCACCTCCGTCCCAATCTCATCGAGCGAATCCCCGCCAATATTCAAATTTCGAAAATTCGAACGCTGCGTCCTCCATGTAAATAATGCGGTCATGGTCAGTTCCCCATAAGGCTGTGTAAGGGTGTGTGTGCGTATAATGTTGAGGAATTTGCAATGATATTTATTACCATGTATATTTGGGGGTGCAAAATGTACTGGAAGGATTGGAGAGAGTTGATGACATTGATGAGGATATCTGTTTTATTGTTGAATGAGGGCCTATGAAGGATCGGGTCGAGAAGAGGTTCAATGGTAGGTTAGAACTATAATTGCTGCAAGAGGTAATTATTTGGAGAAAGATGTGCATGGTTTCTGTTAGTATTGAGTCTAAAAGTAGTTATCATAGGTTAATGGAGATGAATGAAGGATGAAGCTCCGTTTGATTTGTAGCATTGTAGCTAGCAGAGGATTGTAATAAAAAGTAAGGTTTAGGAACTGTCATTCCTGTACCATTCATCAGGGAATGAAAATCATCATTTTTAAGTTGCGAGTACCGAGTAGGTAAGTTTTAATAAGAACTATTAGATTCCGATTCCTAAAGGAGTGGGGCAAGATGAAATGGATGGTTATTTCAATAGTAAAAATTGGCATAAGGAGTATTTTAATGTCACTTGAAATCACTAAAAAGGGGACGGGTATATAGAATGGACTATATATGGGTTATTAGTTATTATATTCGTCCATTGTGAAGATATTTTTACTTTAATAATCCATGATATTTGTTGCTTGCAATCAATAATAAAAAAATAAATAATAAACAATGCCAAAATACCATTTCAATTCTTTTCCAGTTGGTCATTTTAAATTTTTTGAATCAAGTAGAGTTAGCTATTATTCTTCGACGATGCATGTCAATAGGTCAACCTAAATACTTTTATTGGCTCCATCAAACTGTGTGAGGTATTCAGCTATTGTTTTAAAAGTACTTGGTGATGATGAGCCAGAAAATAATTCAAACATTATGATGTTATATAGTCCTCAAAAGTAACTTGTCTAATACTTGCAATAACAATTGCATGCTAAAAGCTGAAACGTATTTTCTCACATTGCCCTCGTAAGTATTGCGGTATATACTTAGCACATGTTTAAGTACTATGTGTAAATTCATACGCATATTCGGATTAATTACAGTCTTTTCACACTGTAATTGCTCGTGCTCATATTGGTCATCATATTAATCCAATTGGCAAATAGAACCTATGCGAACATTTACTGTAGCTAATTCATAACAGCGTATGCATCGCATCAAGTAGTAGGCTCTAAATATTATATGAATCCATATAAGATGGTAGAAAGAATAAAAGAGCTGCCACAGAGAGATATGAGAAGCCTTTAATTGGTAGATCTAATCTACAATGAGAAGCCTAACAATTTGCTGAAGAAAGCAACTATCATGATGTAGGTGTGTGTGTGTGTGTGTGTGTGTGTGTGTGTGTGTGAATTCAGAATTCGCAAGTTCTTTAGGTACAAAGTAGTGAAATTCGCAGTCTCTTCATGTTTACGTATAGCGTACGTAACTTTCTCGGTGATTCAGTGGTGAATTCAGAGTCAAGAGAGAGAAGTGTAGAGACGAGAATGTGTAATAATATAATGTGATAAGGTAGACACACGGGAAGTAGAGGAGAGATGGATTAGATCTTAAGTTTATAATAAAATCAGTCTCACGCGTGCACATCCATTACGTTAACTACTTCTCACACTCTCTCTCACTCTTCCTCAGTCTTCCTTCAGTGTAGTTTAGAAGATCTACTAGTTCAGTTATTTTTATCAGAGTCTCTTGTCATCTCTTTCTCCCCGTTTGTTTCCGTTTGTCTGTGGAAATGATTTTAATTACTATAAAAATGTACCCACCGCAGACATGGAACGCTTACTAGCAGTGCTCAATTCTCCATTGATAAAAGACACTCATTTTCGAGACTTCAGAAAATGTGTCACAGTTGCATTGTTCACGAGCTCAAAAGACAAAGGAGTTGATAAGATATTCAACTAATTTAATTAAAGTCTTCATGCAAATTTCCTGGAAGCAGTTTTTGTTCGGAGAATGTTATCGTGATTAAATTTCATGACGAATGAGGAGGATGTCTACTAAGAAAATTCGTAGGGGCTCGTCCCGTTTTAGTTCTCGACGACGTAAGAAAATTTTGCTTTCTTTATGTAATGTACCTAATTGAAGTCTCTTAATACTAAAATTTTGCATATTGGCTCTATGCATTAATCCAGGATTTAGACTTAATTGAATTCTCAGATTTTTACGGTTAATGTCGTAATGACTCTATCGAAAACTGAGCTCATTTTGTGTGATTTCCGTTAACAGCATTTTAGAAGATGAAACGCAAACGTGGTCTTCATATAGGCGTATGTATGTTCATATAGGTGAGGCAATAAGCTGTCAGCAAGTACTTAGGAGATGATTATCTTTTAGGAGGATGTATTTACTCATTTTGCTATTTTGTTTACTCAACTTCTTTCACCAACAAATCTCTCACCCACTAATCTCACAATATTACACAAATTCACCTTGATAAACATCTTCGTTTCGTCTTCCTTTTCCGCATTAGCTTCCCTATTTCATCGGTTTTTCTTTCTTGTCATCCTCTCGCTTGAATTACTCAACTAATTCCAAATCATTAATTATAAGAAAATAAATGAGGATTTAAAACCTCCATCAAATCTAGAAATCAATACTATAATTATGTCTCTGTTGATCAGACACTTTTATGCGAAATCGGGAAAGGCAAGATGAGGCTTCCATGCAATTTTCAATATGTCAATGACTAATAATAATAAGAATAAGAATAAGAACAATAATAATAAATAAGAGATGAGATAATATAGTAAATCACATCTACAAAGTTAGTAGGCACTTAATCAATTTACTTAAGCCACTTTGCCAAAAGCGACTGATAGCTAAGCAATTAGTAACATCGCATAAGTTGGTCGTTCACGAGGTTGTCTCATTCTCATATAATTCGAAGAATTCGTGAGCACAGAAAAAAGGCTACGCGTTGTGCGTCTTGTCTTTCGAGGCAAGAGGATATGGATGTCATTCTGTTCCAAGATATAAGTTGAAAGTGAACGTGAATTAAGTAAGGCAATGTGGGTTTGATTAGGTTGTTGTGCGTATCGTGTACAAAAGCTTATCCGCATCTGTCCAAAAACTATACCGAGTAAGAGTTTGTGCTAAGTGTGCACATTTATATTGTATCGCTTTTTCTCGATTCGCATGTTCTTTCTTTATTCAACTTTCAGCACATGCGAAACCCCGAGAGTATAATGCATAATCATAGCGTTAAGATATAAAACTGTTTAAGTGGTATAATAAGTAGCGTTCATTAACTCGGCTCGGTTCTTTCGGCTTTTGAAATGAATTTGATCCGACTTTAATCTTTATTGAAGAGTTTTGTCTCACAAAATTTTTCGACTTGGTAATTCTCGAGTTTAAGTTTCTTCCTATCATTACGGTTCGAGCATATTTAAAAAGTTAAGTGCACTTTTGAAAAGATGTTCATGTTTTTCCTTCGGAAGTTGTTTTACGAGTTCGTATTATTTGGATTCACCCTGTTTTTTCTCAACGAGATGACTAAGTAAATAAATTCCGCAACTTCTTCAGCAACAGCTACCTTACCTTGGCTCACTATCCACTTTCAAACCTCCTCTTGAAGTGTGAAAGAACCCTGTCGAGATTTAAGTTAGTCGGGAGGTTGATGTCTCTAAGAAAAGTGCACAAAACGATAGGATTTCAAAAGTAGCGAGATAATCTTTAAGTCCTGAGTTAATCGCGGTGTTAGAATATAATTTAGAAACTTATTCTAGTTGATTCTGACAATAAGTAAGAGTGCTTCGAACCCTTCTTAATTGATTGAGTGAGATTTAAGAATGAAGGGTAAAGGCCAAAGAAGTGAAAGAGCTAGAGCTCGGCTGGAATTTCGACATCAGAATAAACCTAAAGGGGGACTTGGGTCAGCTGGGAGAAGTTCTGAAGGTTCTAGTGATCCTTACAGTGATGCATCTTCTGCAAGTTTATTTAGCCAACGGAGGAATGCCTGGAGAAAGTTTAACTTTGGTGATGGGGATTTTTATGGTTAGTTAGTGATTTACCAAGTTTTAAAGCTTCTATATATTTTCATGGATCGTTGATTACTTTTAAGCTACAATTTCATATGAAGCTACGCAGGTTTTGTTTTGCAAAATAAGAATACGAATGATGTGAGTATGATAAAAGAAAGATTCATTTAGACACAATTTGGTTGGTGAAGTTTTTCATCCCGAATACAACTCACTAGAAAACCCTTTAAAAAGTACCTTGAATATAAAGGAATTTTTAAGTTAAATGAGAACCTATAAAGATTCACTTAATAGTATCGTAGTACTGTCAACTTTAATTGTGCTAACTACTTCAAGTTCTTCCTTCAAGACTATTATGGTGCGACAGGACATTATTATTGTCAGTTTGCATACTTGCTATTTAATATATTTGGCTCAGGGTAAAAAAAAATATGCAGGCTTGTGTGATAACTACAAGTCTCACAGCGTCAGTCAGTAAGGTCAAAGCTTGAAGGGGCAAAAGGTGAGGCGCACCGGCCCATACTTAACTGATCGTTGGGATTGAAAGTACCCCTACTAATAAATATAAGCATAATGTTATCTGTGTAAAACACCCCCGCATTTTGCTTCGGAGTGGTGATGGTAAGGCTCGAATCCGGGTTGAAGCGAAACACTTAGCGCGGCCTATAAATCCTTCTTGTCGAAAGTAGTCGGAGTTTCCGGCTTGTCCTATTTGCATTTTTTGCATATCCGGGTACTATAAATCCGAGTGAGGTACCGAGCACGCGACACCAGCGCTTCTGTGGGAACCCAACTAACCCCAGTACCACTGAAGACCGTAGAGTGATTGCAGTGATTGCTGTGACCTAAGGAATCTTGGGAAATTGTTTCCAATTAGTATTCAAAAATCATTCATTAATTGTTGAGCTTCATATTGTGCAATAAGATTATACATATGTTTTTTATTTATAGTAGACATTGATTGTTGCAATTAACAATTAAGAGACACAGCAAACACAGTAACAAGAGAGTCTAACTTATAAAAAGGATTTACAGTGACTGCATGAGTATAATAGCCGACTGAGTTCTGTTAGAGTTATCGCAAAATGGAAAACGGGTATCAACGCCTCTTCTATTGTATATGATTATTTTACTTTACTAGGTAAACACTCCCTCAAACGCAAAAGCTATTTTTACAGCAACTCTGGCTTTCCCGTACACACTAGAACAGGACAAGATTACGAACATAGTTTACACAATCTTTCTTCGAGTTGTTGAGGGATTTGCAGCCTTTCAATTTGCTAGTTTTGTTCTCTAGGAGTTCTAAAATCGCATCCTTTTGTATGATGAACGATTTCTTCACAGCTTAAAATTAAGTCTGAGGGAGACAGTCAAATGGTTAACCACATTTTAACCATTTTTCCATCAGAAATTGAGAGGCAATCCATCAAAATCACCCAGTTGTGACAGAACTTGGCCTGAATTTCGACTTTAATGGGACTCTTAATTGCTTTCTGTCTAATTTATTTTACCGTTACTGATTTGTTCCAGGAAAGGTTTGGTAACTTTACCGTATTTTTAGTTGCATATCTGACCATCTCGCAATCCTGTTTTATTAAGTAGGCTTTGTATATATCTGATGAGCATCAGTTCTGTCTCTTATTCAGAGAAAGATTACATAATTATGGAGAATACGTATGAATATCCACTCAAAATTGTTTCATTATTCTTGGCCCATCTCTCAGAAATGCATATTATGCAATCCTACGGATGGTTGAAATAATGAAATAAATAATGAATTGAGGATGATTCGAAAACACAGTTGAAGGGTTTAACTGTGTTTAGAGTACCTACTACTAGTGTGCATTTTTGTATTCAAAAACTTGTGTTCATAAATCATGTTAACAATTTTTGTGGAGGAGATTACTTACCATTAGCTAGACCTCCTTGGTTATTCCTGTTTATTTTTTTTGACTATTTCAAGCTGAAGAAATATAGGAAGTGTAGGGAAGTGTGATTTTAGTCATTTATCTTTTTAAACTGCTCCATATAGTAATATCATGTTCGTTTAATCAGAGTTGATCACCTAATCTTGTAGCGTTGTAACGCAGCCTCTTGATGTCTTCTTCTTCCATGCAGTCTTCTTCGTAGACGAGCCTCAAAGCCCACTCGCTTCTACTTTCAACTTTTCGATAGATATCAGCAAAAAATCAAACTCCCTCGCCATCATCAACTTCATCAACTGGTGATGTCTTAAAATCTTAAAGTTCTTAACCCACACAACTTTCAAGTTGGTAAATATGAAAATAAAATATTGGTGCAATTTTTTCTGCAAAATTCTTGAGCACAAGTGTTCTTGAATTCTTGTGAAAAGTTGGAAATCTGTCCGATTTGCAGAAAGTTGGAAGTGCGAAAGCGTGAAATACTGATAGTTGGGGTAAAAAGGGTATTCTCATGGAGGAGGTGAGAGATCTCATCATCGAGAATGACTACGGTATTTAGACAAGGAGATAAGCTGTGTTGAAACCGAAGTCTATAGAAAGGAGAGTGACAGAATCTCTGTCTTTTACTTCGCCTTCCATCTGCCTCAGAAGCGTTTTCTGTCAAGTAGACACCCCACATTTGAAAGATTATGGCATATACAGCATAAATTGTTGACGAAACACTAAACGTGACAGCTCATTTTGGCTCACCACCAATCTCATATTCCCTTCCGCCTTCCTATGAAGAACAAACTGCTTTTGTCTTTTAATGTCTATAGGAGACTCTGATTGCGATTGTCATTGGTACTTTGTACAGTTTGTGTACACATAATATATTCTTGTGTACAGGAAAACATTTGTTTTTCTCCGTTCTTTAGTACCATCGTGATATTTATTTATATTGTAATGGTAATGAAATTACGACGGGGGAAGATTACAAGCGTTTGGGAATGGATTTTTAGCGTTTAACTAATATCTGAAAACTCTGAATGACTTCGACAAATATATCTGAACTGTTAATTGCTGTTACATATTTCGCAGGGCTTCCTAAATATAAAGCCACAGATAACAAAACCATGCATGCGCTTCACATAATTATGTGTATATATATATTATATAAATTTTGGGGCGGGTGATGAAATATTTCTCATTTCACGTCTTCTGATAATGAGTTTAGGAAGATTCGATCAGGCTGAGAAAATGCTTCAATAAATTTGAGATTATTAATTTTGAAAAACGTGTGACACTTCATCAAGTACAGCGTTTTTTCAGTCTCTGATGAACTGCAGCTGAGCCAAAAGAGGCGTTCCTCTTATCAGAGACAAATAGATTGGTGTCTTTTTAAAGCTGTGGTTAATCTTTACTGAATCCCACGAGAATCAGAGCATTCGTACTGAAAAGATATAGCAATTTATTAATTAGTAATTTAACTTAGCATAGATGACTGCCTAGGTCTCTGATAATTTTACTAAGGTTAAATTACTTTGGAGAGCTTGCCTTGACAGATTTACAAATTTGATTTATGTTGATCAACAAGACAGAAAATGCGTCTTTTTTGCAGATAACAAGCTCTCAAAAATATGGCAGTATATAAACAGTGAAAGTTGAGAGAAAAGTTTGATGAGTTTTGTGTTTGTTTTAGGTGATGATGGAGATGGGTTACCTTCAGTACCTCCCTTGGAAGTCTTGGACACTGTAGCTGGGTATGAAATCCTGTCCTTCGACTCAGGTACTGTTAATTATTTTATCAAGACTTTTAAAACAGTTTTGAGGCTTCACTCGGATCATGCAAATCTGCCTCAAGAAAAGTTAGTAGCTGCAAATCTTCTCATGATCTTTCATAAGCGCCTTTCACAAGCAATTTTGTTTAGAATTTGTTTGTCAAGTGTGTAAGAAAAATAAACTTGATATATTGGGATTGCAAGATTGCAATATTATTGGTGATCGGCAATGAAATGAGTTTAGGAGAGTTTTTATCTTCATAGCTATTAATAACTTACGGTTATGATCTTATGATTAAAGATCACGTCAGAAGTATACGTATGCCTTAAAAATTGAAGGTCTCTGATTTAAGCAAATTTTGAAACGGTCCTTTCATCAGCACTCGAATGAATCGTTGCCAACAAATGTCTCGGCAAATAAACGGTTCTTTGTGCTTTTAATATCGGATTTTATGAGTTTTCCCAATCAATATTGATTTAAGCAAGGAAAACATCCAAGATTGCGTGTAGTGTTTCCTTTGAATCTGAACTTCGCATACAAATCTCTGAGCAGTGAGTATCGAGTAGTATGAAGTATATATCTGAATTCATCAATATATACTGTGATAATGTAATGCATATAAGTTATTCGCATTCCACATTCCAAGTCTGAAACCATTAAAATCGTGAATAACAGACGGAAGTATAGTTCCCTGAAATGTTTTGGCAGAAACAGAAGTAAAGAAAACCTTGGCTTTTTTTGTAAGTAGCATAATGAATACCCGTTTACAGCATCTTTTATGTGAGATGTACTCAAATGAATGCCCGCACACAGAAGATCGAAAAGACTTTCCTGCAAGTCCTGATATACTTATATTTATTCGGTATAAGCACCGAATATCCAGTTGCCACATATCGCAGCTATAAATCGGAGTTTAGCGAGTTCTTGTGACAACTGGTAATCCGATATTTATTCTACATTTCAGAGAAAGTCAGTTAATAAACAATGAGTCCCACTGCGTTGTTCGTTGCGAATGCATGAAGGTTTTGAAGGCTTTATATGAAGTCAGCTATATATATATGCTGGTTGGGTGGAGCAGCTCGCTGCTCTTCTGTCTTGATGATTGCCATTAAGAGAATGTCGAATGACATGGAGATGTACGTCTGTGGCAGGTCAGACTTTCACGTGAGAAGTAAAACTGACATCATACATATTCATTACTGATGGATTACTGTTGGACCGAAACAAAGTTGTCTCTTGTCTCCGAGGGTGTCCATGTTTAACATTGTCAAGATTATAGAGAGAGACATGCCAAGCAAAATTCATTTGCATGAAACTGAGAGGTGTTGACTGTCTTTCTTAAAAGCGAGTTGCTACCATTTGATAATATAGGCCTATATCAGGCCACAGTATCTCTGCTTGCTAGGGATATTCATTACACATGAAAAATTACACGGCCAAAAATATCCTCTTGTAAAAAGATGACATTGACTACGGTATCATTTCGAAGAAACAATATATAACACGCTTACCCTCACGGGTGCAATTGGAAATCGAGTGTAAAAACTCACTGAGCTCATTCTCGGTGACAAAGATTGACTCATCAAACTGATCAACGACTCGAGATATTTAGTTCATTTCATCGTGTGAGCAATTTTTTGTATAGATTAATGATAAGATCTTGGAATGATTAGTAAGATTGTCTTCTCTAGAGATTTGCGTTTGTTATTTTGAGTTGAATGTTGAAATTGTAATTGTCTTTAGCTTCTGAACCTTTCACTCATTCTCACACTCAGATACGGTTGGTTACACTCGAGCGAAATGTCAAGTCATGTAAATTTTAATGATCTTGAATTTTGGATATGTAGCTTATCCACTCCCGAAGATATAGCGTTGTTAGTGTCATGATTCTGCTGAACTAGTTGAAATTCAAAGTAAGTTAAGATTTAGGAAGATATTCAATACAAGGCAGAAGATGCAAGACTCATTGTTTACTTGCAAATGATGTATAGAAAAGGTGGCTTATCTCAATCCCCCATAAATCGTAATCTTTTTAGTTATTGGCTTGTTAGCATGTAGCTAGCGTTAAACTGAAAAAATTGAGACACAACATTTACGTAACCGTTAGCAAGGTTTATATAATTGCAAAGAAATGGATAGTTGCACAAACATGAATTCAGTTAGAGACTTATTAGAGGTATGGAAATTCGATCTAGTGAGCTAGTAAGAAGAAGTTGTTTCTTCGAACATTCTTTCTCGTACAAGTTGCTTTCATACCATCTGATAATTATTTATGCTTTAGCTGGCAGGTTTATGGCTTATCCTGATTATTGATCGCACTAAAGAGAGATTTGCGAGCTTCAGAGCTTCCAAGAACACAAAACAATCTCATATACTTTTTTCCTTTCGAGAGAAAGTCATCATGCCAAGAAGACAACGAGATTATCGAATGTATTCACGGGTTCTGTGTTCAACATTCAACAAGTTTTGTAGCTGCATGTGAAACACAATCGGCGAATTTCGAGTAAAAATACAGTATTTACTAGCAATTACATGACTATAGCATGCATAAATTACTTCATGCTTCATATCATAGTTTAATAGTCTGCAGGGCCGGCTAATTTGTGACAATGTATGGCTATTATTGGCTATTAAGGTATGATTAACTTTAACGATACTTCTGACACTTGAAGTAATTGAAACACTAAAGTAATAACATAATTTTCGCGTAAAAATTACTCGGATAAATGGAGTAAATAAATTAAACTTATTTATAGGCTAATGCACAACAGCCAATGCAGAAGGGCAGAAGAATGTTCTTTATTTTGTCCTTGTCTTATTCTTGCTTAAGTGTATCTTAAGTATCTGTTTAGTGTAAGGATAAGTCTTGTATATAAATCTTGAGACAAAGTTTTGGTTTTGAAACAAAAGGATTATTTATCTTGGACAGGCTGACTCTTCCAGTCCAATTAATTTAACAAGCCTATGCAGATGGCTGCATGCAACAGGCAGACTACGATCTTTGTTCTGAGGAGATTGCAGCTGTCGCTTTTGTTAACTGATTTGTATGAGATGACTGAAGAATGTGTTGGTGGAAGCTAAATGCCTAAATGGACGAGATTCATCGTTGGAAATGTTTTACAAAACTAAAAAAGTTATAATGTGTGTATATACTTTGTGTCACTTGCAGTGGTTAGCGTTCCACCACCGGAACCCTATGGAGACTTTGATATGCTGGACCCTGGGCAACAAATGCTGGGAACTTGGGCTCCGTCTCCCGAGTACAGTTTAAGAACAACCATTCCACACGTAAAAATAGAAAATGATGATAACTGTCTTACACAACAGTTGAAAGCACCAGTAAATAATATTATAGTGTTTACAGTTGACTGAGTCTGATGCGCGGTCAACTCTAACGGCTTATGCGAAAAGTCACTGTTGCTGGGGAGTGAGAGCGGCGAGACATATGACTGTCACTGGAATCCGTCACACCTGTGCTTACCATGTAATTGAAGCTGATGAATGAGAAGATTGACCTTGTGCTTCCTTGTTGAAGGACGGTTTAGTGACTGATTTGTTTTGTTGCAGTATGTATTGCAGACGCTGACGGAAAAGCGAGAGGCAAGGTGGGCGTGGTCTCCGCATGTCGGTGGAGATGTTGATGGACCTGAGAACGGCCCTGCTCCTTCCCCTTGGGACATTCCGTCGTTTCCTTCCAAGCCTTTTCACACGGAAATGAAGGCGATTGAGGTGAAAGACTACACTGTGTATATTGTCTAGACACGTGTTTGTGTGAAAGTTTGGATTTCATCAACTTGAATTTTTTCTCGATTTGGAATTAATAAGGTTCCACATACGGCATCCATTAAGCCATGTCACAGATGTAGAGGAACTGGAACTCTTGCGTGCCCTAACTGTCATGGGAAAGGGTGGACACGTTGTTTGGCTTGTCAAGGAGAAGGATGGGGACTTGGCTCAGAGTCGAGGGAACGATGTATTGTTTGCGGTTCTTCGTCCCATGGTCATGGAAGACAGGACTGTGGTCGATGTGGAGCGAAAGGCCGAGTTGCTTGTTCGGTTTGCGATTCTTATGGCCAACTGAAGTGCTATATTCAGCTGACCGTTTCCTGGTAGTAATAATAACTGGAGATCATAGTCTGTAATGTAAGGACAAAAAGTGAATTTATTTAACGGCTTTGACTTCTGCAGGAAAGTTAATGTTGGAGAACACGTGGCTGGGGAAGAAGAAGTTCCACCAGACTTGTTAAGATATGCGGAAGGCCAGATTGGAATAGAAGAGACTGGAGTTCGGTTGTCTCCTTTACCGGGAGACATTATTTCTGATGATTCTTTGGCTTCAGCTTCGGTTCATCTTATCAACGACCACATTAAAAACTCTGAAGGAAGTTTACTTCTGGCTCAGGTTTTCTTTAGAGTCATTTAATTTATTCTGGAAAAGAACTTGTACTGAAGTTTTACTTTCATACTTGTAGAGACACCAAGTGAGAGTCCTTCCAGTGACCGTCATTGGATATAAATGGAAGAACCATACGGGAAGTTACTACATTTATGGCTTGGAAAACAAAGTATTCGCTCCCGACTACCCGCAAACGTGTTTCTGTGGATGTTCCATAACGTAATAGAAGAGAACCGAAAAATGAATATTTTCTGGAACTATTGTCGCTTACTAATAATGCTGATTCCGTGATAGGCTACATGTGTTTCCACTATCAAAGCTAATATATAAAACTAGTATTATGACTTAAGTATGTCTGTTAGTTCATTCTAGTCATCGAAGCAAGAAAAACTATCAGAAAATCAGAGTCCATCCACTTAAAAGATGCAAAAATGTACATGTTAACCCTAGTCACCGATTGTGAGAAATACCAGAACAGTTTATGTACATTGTACACATAATATATTTTAATACGAAGGATCGAAATTAAAAAAGCTAAATTTCCACAGAGCATAAGTGAATACAAAAACCAATCGCTTTAAATATCGTTTGTGACACGATATGAAACTATTGTAGATGAATAATGTAGAAATTCGAATATTTATATGTGTCTCTTATTGTTAATATTTGTTAATGCTACTTGAACTTTTAAGTGTAACATTCTGTTATTCATTTGTCTGTGTATACTAGAAAGAATCATAGATTATTGTTTTAATGTGTCTGGAAAATAAATTTTAGTTGGTGTACTTCTCAATAAAGGCTATAATATAATATGTTGAGACTATTGCGAAAAATGAACATTTGTTAGAGTATTTTATTGGTGTACTTTAGAGATGTCTGTGAATACAGTAACATGAGAAGGGTATTTGATTTCTGTCGTCTAACAATAATTCATCATCTAGCTTTCATGCTTTGTCATTAGCAGTTAAGCAATTTTTGTCCTGATAGAAATAGCTATATAGTCTAACATTAGTAGCTCAATTCTGACTGATAACAACTTGTTTCTGAGATTTAAGTACCGATTCTGAAATTGATACATCAATCTCGTATGTTGTAGTCTTCAGCACAATCACCTTTCATGTTTGTCTGTATTAGTGAAATCATTCACAATAAAGCTCAGAGTCAGTTCATTTAAAGTCAGGGATTTCATATAATAGATTTCATTTCATTTAATAGAACTGCAATGATCTGTCGTCGTCTTTTGTTTGAATGTATTGGGCTACAGGTATGCGACAGATAAGCTCCGACCGTTGTACTATAATCCGGAACCATACATGATTTAATGATTTCCAATATCTACAGAATACGATATTTCCCTTTAAAAGCAAGAAAGAATGGGTTTTGTTGAATCAGTTCACTTCCTGTGCTTCTTCATTGACTGGCCGGTTTGTTGTAGTGAATGATCGTAAGATGTATGGCTTTTGTGTGTCTTCTCTCTAGTGACAGAGACTTCTTTGAGAGAGAGGAGAGACAAAAGGATCAAAATGAGTGAAAGGATGAAGTCTTAAAGAATGTGCATCTCAAGATAAGATAACGGCAGAAAGATGAATGAAGATATCCATAATCCTTATTTATACTACGTAGACGTACATCAAAGATGCTCCGAGTACAAATTAGCATTACGGATGATGAAGGGACTGTCTAACTATGAAAGTGGGAGTCTCAAAGTTGGTTAGCAGAGCCATTAAAAATGTTGAATGATAAGCTGGACATTACGATGTTGTTAGTGGTGGTCGATGGTGATACGAATGAGTATCCAGTACTACACAGCTTCTTGGTGTCCATAATAATAATATTATCATTCATGAAACGAAGAAATAAAGACAACACACGTACACGGGTGGTGGTGGATCAAAAGAAGAAAGTAGGTAAACGTGTAGTAAACGGTGGGAAATCGTTGTTAAAGAGGGAACGGTCTTTGTAGTGATTCGTATTAAAGACGGAACGGTCTTTGTAGCAATTCATATTAAAGAGTAGGCGGCTTGGGGGTGTGGTGTGTTCCTAATGCACTTTTATATTATCGTTAACTCTTTTTAGTTATTATAAAGGAGGCCTTATTAAGACACTCTCTGGAGATTGGTTAACTAGATATTCAAAATACTTTTAAACTACTAGTACTGCGACTCATTTAGGAGTATCATTATTAGCCGTCAGTGTATTTGTCACTGTGTGCATGCATATTCAATATTCTTCTATACACACGTATTATTAATCTATAAAGGTTTTACTACACTCTCAAACCATTGACGGTTCATGTAGTATAATATAATATTGTTAGTTTATTATTGTGGAAGGACAAGTTTTATATATATACATGTACTGTGTACTAAGAAGAGTGTTATGAGATTTGTTAAGACTTCTTCTTCTTAATATAATTGAGACTCACAATTAGCATCAGAAGTTAGTCGACTTCATTAGTTTTTGAGAAGCACATGTACGCGTATGTGTGTGAGTGTCAGAGAGACTATTTAAACTTGTTAGTTAATTCCTCATCGTCGTGTAGTCGTCATTAAACATTAAACGCTACTTATACGGTAGTCTCACTTTCCCCCGTATTTTTGAGGAAAGTTGCTTTAATCGGTAAGAAGTCCTGGTGAAGTTGGTCTAGATGTATTGGGTGCATTGGTATATATATATGTATGCAGTATTATTGTTTACGTGGTTTGTTATTATTGCAGGTTGAGGGACTATGAACTCTTCTGTGAGGTCAAGTGGGGTTGTGCAGGCGGTGGAGGCGGTGGAGGCGTCCAACAACGGAACGACGACGACGACGGTTGCTCTTTCATCGTCGGAAGGGGAGACTGACCTCCGTCCATCTAGAAGTACAACAATAACAATTCGGAGGTTGATTAATCCGGAGGATCTTCTTGAGAGTTCAGATTTCGAAACGGCAGTGGAGGCGACGGAAACGACAAAAATTACGGACGATAGCTTTCCAAGCAGTATGGAAACGGATGAAGAAAACGAAGATTACGGTGACGAGGAGACTGCGAAGGAACTTGAAGCTTTACTGAAAGATTTAAGTAAGTTTAAAATTGTTTTGTTTTTTGTTTCGTTCTTAGTTATTAGTTGGGGTTGGGATTAAGTTGTATAAGGGTTTGGTTTAATGGTTATTGAAAGGATCAAAAAGTGAAGTAAAAGTTGAGTAGAGGGAAAAAGTCGAGGGAAAGAGTAGAGGGGGAAAATGCATATAGGGGCATAGTAAAACATTCCATGTGCTTTGCTGCCGATGATGGAAAGTATTGAAACAAGTTAAAGGTTACGATTTATTAATTGATTTTGAAACTTCCGTGGTTTGGTAATTAGGTGGTGGTGTATTTATTGAACCCTTATTGGACCCATTACACGTAAACAAATAATATCACAGAGGAAGCAATTGAGTGTTAATGGTTGACGTAGGTCAGGATATTATAAGTTGAAGATCACACTGTGTCATGACACTCATATCACGAGAGGAATTTAAATTTTAAAGAGAATTAATTGAGAATGAGAGTAGGAGGGAATTTTATTGAGGCAGGTGTGGTAGTGGTTCTTGTTAATTTTAATGAATTTTCCTCAATAGATCTCAATGCACAGGGAACAGGCATGGGATTTGTGCTTTGAGCGAGATGGTATGTAGGCATATATTTGGCTTTGCAAGTTCTTGTGAGTTTTTACCAGCAGCGAACTGTGTCAATACTTGGAAATATATACAGAGTGATTCACTTGTTTTTCATATCTTAACGAGAAATGTAATTAAGAAGAGGCATTTAGGTATACAGCATCAGACATCATGCAGGAGAATGCACAGACAACAGAATGAGAGTACACTTTTACTGCTCATCATTACGGAATTGCTGCTTTGATAATGGTTTGGTATTTCCCACCGATCTGAGATGAATTTAATTTTGTAACAATATTCTGTCTGGACTACTCTGGAGTCTGGACAGTAGTCAGTAGTACGATCGATGTGCAGCAAGTTTAGTTTCAAACAATGACATGTGAAGAGTAGCAAGAGAGTTTTCAAAGGACATTTTAGTTGTATTTCGCATCATCGAAATTCAGAGCATTTAATGCAGTTATGACGTTCAGGAAATGCTCTGTTTTTTAGCAGTTAAGTGATAATTCGCAATAAAGGGTAGCAGGAAAAACTGACGAGACATATAACTTTCACTAGTTGGTGAGCTTCATTGATAGATAGTAAAACATATATTGCTTTGGTAAGGAATGACGTGAGTACTTAAGGAGAAACTGGGCTTGGAAAACAGGATGTTGGATGTGGAGAGATAATTAATTACTTGACGAATTACTTAATGTACACATAGGCGTGGGGGTCCGCAGTGTCCGGGTTATCGTCATCTTGGTCACACATCATTTGCACTCAATGACGCAAAGCATTAAACCCAATAAAGCACCGTAAAAACTGTTAACCACTGAAGAGTGCGAGCATATTGTGGGAGTGTAATTAGTGAATGACAAATGAGTTGGAGTAATTCTGAGAAAAACAGTTGAAAAATATACGAGATGAAACAAGTGTTATTTCCTTCCAGGATGATAAAGTTGTACAACATACTTGCATGCATGTTCATTCATTATTATGAGAGATAACTCAATTAGTACACTTTGTGTGAGTGTGCTCTTGAAATGTTTGCACTTTGCATGCTTGATGAACCGCAAAACTAGGTTTTGGATTTGAATTTCGCCACTGCATCTCTAACATCATTGGGAAGAATTGCATAAGGCTTTGTTGCTATTAATTTACAAAAACTTCCAAAGTTGCAATCGGTAGCTGAGTGAGTTGGTATAATATATTCTCGCATAAGTAAATAATATTCTATTGTTTTGTTTGTTTCATTGAAGTAGTAAAATGAAACGGAACTGGAAGGAGACAGTAAAAAATTATAATTTCCCTGTCTACTTCATTTTTAATTGCTGACGTAAATCAAAGTTAACCTCCCATGTGCGCTGTTATTATTAAACAAAACCGTAAATATTTAATGGTATATTAACATCTTTATTCTTTATTTACGAATTGTGATAAACTGTACTACGCTCATGATTGTAATTTGTTGTGCGTTTGTACACAAATGACAAATGATAATGTGTCAAGGAACTAATATTATATGTATTGTGAGGCAAGGGCAAAAACCTAAAGATGAGAGATTAAAATAAGTCATGTAGATAACGAAGGGCTCGCGTTTTTGATACCATAAATAGAGTGGAACTCTAGACGAAATCTCACTAAACACAAAAAGGAGGAAGTTAAGTTTGATGAATACTTGAAAGAACGATCAAGAACAATTGTATCATTCTATATTTGACTATGAAGAGTTTATAAATGGACCTTTTTAATTTAAGGTAGAAAGATTCTTCTCGTAAATTTCGAACATTTAATATTTAAAGCGATAGTCTACGCACGTCACAACCTACTCATCAATCATTTACCTTGGTTCATGGACATTTATAAATGGGAAATACACGATCGATAAAAATGACACAAACTTAAGTTTGTTTACTTCCACTTATAGCACAAAACTACATGTGCGAATGCGAGTGATAAAGCATGAATTCCGAATTAGTTGGCGATTTCATTGGACAACGTTGATAGTTTGATTGCGCTAATGACAAATAATAAAAGGGAGTAAAAGGTGCAAAAATAGGACCTAGGCACTGATGACGACTGACTGACTGACTGAAGTTCAATTTAGTGAGTGCGATGAAGAAACCCTGACCTGCAAAATATCCTAGTCTGCCTTGACAAGACCTAAAAAGTTTCCAGTTAAAGTTTATCCTATCTCTCTCTCTTTCTCATGAATTTTTAATAAGTGTTATGTCTGGCACATACTTCACTCATTCTTAATGAAACAGGCGGTGTGGTTCATATCTTACAAGTTCCGTGAATGCCGATTCTGTTTTATTGATTGCTTATGCAAGCATTCAAATTATTAAAAGTTGTTTTACTCTTCCCCTTGCGTATTTCGTTTTCTAATAACACTGAAGCGTGTAGCTTTTTAAGATGCTAATCTTGTTTGCGTTTAAAAAGGCACAACTTTTTTTATTGGACATGTGGTTTTAAAAGATTGGAAAGTATTATAGAAGGAAAGTGTTCTAAGTAAGAGTATCGTAAGTATCTGTAAGACAATATTATTCAATTTTGTGACTGATCAATAATTTGGAGTCATGTGTGCTTATCATGTATGTCGTATAATGGTTTAGTATAGGCTTTAGAACATTCGGAATTACGTGTATGATTTTCTTAACACAAAAGACCTTGCTTTCTCTTTTTTGCTATTTATGCCTCAGTTTTATAACAGTTTAAACCTTCAGCCGAGCGGACAATGTCACCTCTGTAAAGGAATAAGTAGGTCACCAAAGTTATGGAAAGTTAGGAATATTTGATGAAATACTCTCCCACAATCAGTATAAAGACTGATAGTGATATACTTGCTAATCAATAACAATAATATTGCTTTGTTTTGCGTATGAGATGAAATAGTTTGAGTTGTTTTATTAAAGCCAATATATTTCCTTTATAGTGTATTTTACTGTAGTTCTTAGCTCCTATAAATTAAAGTTAACATTTAAAAAAATAACTTACGTTTTAGAAGATTTAAATAATTGGATTGTATTGAACGACAATTTGAGGGAACTTCATGGAAGTGAAGACTTAAAAACATATCTTTCATCAACTTAATGCTAAATGGTTTAGCCTATCAACCATGAATTTAAAACGACATTTCTATTAACTATTTCTACATCATTTATCTTTCATCTAGTCTATGAATAATGATCTGTAATTTTTGTTAGGTCCTTTTGACTTCTCCGTCTCGCCAATAACCAACGCAATTACAGCGAGCAAGTCTTTTAAAAGTCCTTTACTTGTTTTGACAAATGTTTACTTTATGACCGCTGTGTATATGAGTCTAGATAGTCTAGAATACTAGAATTGTTCGATATGGTACAGAAATTGTTTTGGTTTTGGTACAACTAATTTTTGCGTCTGTATGTTCCAGAAGTCGTATTTGCTGAAGTGTTTTTCTTATAGAATACTATAATAATATTGCAGCTTACTCTGCAATTAAGTGGAGGCTTTGCGGATCATGTGTCAAGCAAGCCGATCTTAACCAAGTCACTGATTCTTGATCTAGTCAAGATTCAGAGAGTCCTAAATAAACATATTTGTCATCCTGGTTTTAAATGTTAACAATACATATCATATATCTGGTGAGGGTCAGTTCTTACTCTTAGTTTTTGAATTAATCTTTGTTATGTCCCATTTGTTTCAGTTTCAGATAATTGTGAGCATAAAATATGGAAAATCTAGGTATGAGTAAACGAATTTATTACTACGATGAATACCGTAGAGAAAATAAGAGTTGGGAGATGCCTCGTCTCACCAGTTCATTATAATTCGCAGTCTCAGTACTCTCTTCAGTTGCTAGATCTCATCAACATATCTCGTCATATGATACATAAATGGCTTTCACTGCATTGAAAGCTCTTCTGCTGCTAATATTACAGGGTGAGAAATTATTTCATTATCAGTGTAAATAGATATTTCGTTGGTTTCTTAATCAGTTTGGGAACTCCATTGATTCAAATAATTTAATATATTTAATCGCTTTTATCTTGTTGACGTCTCGCATCTCAAATTACTTCAACTTATAATTTTGCTTTTGCATTTGAATTCGTGTTGATTTGTTGGCTTCTTTCCTGGCGCCTGTCTTTCCTGTGTGTCGTTCTGTGAAATCGTTTGTGTAAAGAGCGTGAATTTGAATTGCGTCAATATTTGCACTGAATAGAAAAATGATTTAAGCTCATGACACCGATACTGCATACTGATAGTTATGGTTTATTGTTCAGAGTTTGGAGCTCAGCCTGTGTAGCTAAGTGTGAGTCTCTATTCTCTTAAGTCTCATCATCGTAAGTCTCATATCGCATATCGGTGTAGTTGTTTATTACTGTAATGACGTGGCTATAAATTTGACACTCGTGGTATGCTATGCTTTACAGTATGCTTAACAAAGAAGAGATAACATGAATGGACAATTTTCTCACAGTTTTCATTCATAGTACTAATGCTGCTAATAATTCGCACAGCTTTTGGAGAGCATACTCAAGTTAACCTCATTGATAAACTCGTATTTATTACAAGTAATTTAATCGTGATATGCATAATTCCAGTTCATTCCTTCCATGGTAGGTCAAAGGAGGTTAGGTTGAAAGTAGTTAAAGAAATTGATTCCCAGGTGCAGATCATAGCCATGAAATCATGCCATTCAAAATAACTGATCTTACTCTCTGAAATAAACTTTGACTTGGCTCAATGTCCTCGAGTAAGGCTCAATAAGAATTCGTTATCAGTTCATTCTCCTTCTTTAATGCGCACATTATTAGTACACTGACATTTATTAGTTTAATTAAATCAAAGGCGTATGACAATGGAATAATACAAGTCAGGTTAAGTGCGGACGACCGAGAACCCACAGAAAGGACACTGTCCATCTCTTAGAAGAACGAAGGCGGCATGCGATTCACGATTAGGAATGACAATTAAAAAGTTATTTGACATGAGATTCCGGTTTGTTGATACACTACAAATCATAAGAAACAAAGTTCATAACCTATAATTAGTACTATTTACTTAAGACAATTGCAATTACAGGTAAGGAGAAAGAGTAAGCAACTCTCAGAACGAATTTATTTCAACACCACTTTGTGTTTTTCTGGGGCTTTAGTTATTGATTGATGTTATGTAAGATGCAACCAAACGAGTCTTAAATTTAAAATTTAATGAACAATTTTATTGATCTATTTTAGTTTGAGAAAGACCATTATTGTATATGTCTCTCGTATCATCACATAAAGACTTGAATAATCAACTGGGGTATGTCTAATAGTAAAGCTAATTTGCTCGATAAGTGTAAATTGAGAAGGAAAATAAGTTGATTATCCTTAGAGATCAAAGGTCGTAATGTTCTTGACATTTATTGTCAAGTCAAATCATTCTTCGTCTTTGTATGTAGTCTAGTTTCAGTGGCTTATTGTGAACCAGCAGCTATCATGTTTCACTTTAGTTCGAAATCGAGAGTAGACGACAGCGTGGCGTATTATAATCTAGCAATATTTTGCAACAACAGCTTGTGTATGTTAATGAAAAAATTACACAGAATTTAGTTGACTAGTTAACGATTATATCCAGGAACCAATAAAGCCTATTGTATATTTATCGACAGTTTAGTCCTAAACTGCGACGCGGGTTTTCGTATCCAGACTTAGACGAATAATTTATGATTGAGCGTTGTATGTTAACTTCATAGTAAAACCACTAATAGTTCTTATTAGTTTCGTTTCTAAATTTGTAAAAGTCAATGATCTGTTACTCTGCAGTATATTAGCAGTGTGACGTAATGCAAACTACGAACAAGTAACTCAATATCATAAATTTTTCGTTGTAGAATTTTTATTTCAAGGTCGCTTACAAGATATTTCTTAGAGTTGCCATTATAAATTATAAATATACACAACCAAGAATTTGAGTTCAGATGCATTTAACTTTATGCTCTTGTAGAACATTGACGTGTTTTAATTCTCATTAAATACAATTATGAATGAGTGTCTGTGTCAAAATAATTCGTATGCTTCGTAAGCTGTGGGATTTCGACAACCGATGATCATCCAAGGCCAGCATCATGAAGTAATTAAGAGAAATGGCTGATAAGAATGTGTACCATTAAAAGAATGAATACTGATAGTCGTAAGCCATAGCCATAGCTTAAGGATTTTCATGGAAATTCATCAATAGTTCCGTGAAAATTAAGGACAGATAAATATTATCTGGAACTTTATCAGAGGGCAAACTAAACTTCTCAGAAATCAAATATTTGGATTAACACTCTAAGCTCTTGTATCCTGTTTGATATGCCAATTCATCTAAAAAGTATTGCTAAACGCTTAGAATAATACAACAATGGTAATGGGACAACAGATGTGACTGAAATAACTGTACTAGCGTTTTTTATTTATTGGCTTATGTAGTTGGATGTTCTTGGGAGCATTTCATGAAAAAGATGCTTGTGAAGTCTTTATTGTATATCTATGTGTGAGCAGTAGGATGAGATTGAGTGTGAATTAAGTTGTTTGGCGCACCGAGAAGAGATGGCATGCACAGTAGTGTTTTTGAATCGTTTTCTCTAGACTGTTTTAGGTTGGGTTTGGTCTGTTACTATATTATACTATAAATTCATTTAATTCGTTGTGAATCTGATGCTGATATATAATATAAATGTAGTGATTTTCTTGGTTTGATGTTAATAGTTATACTCAATAATACTCATACTGCTCTAATTAATCATTATCATTGAGCTTTATCGGGTTCAGACGT
>Ga0194135_10000144_pt1 | contig 41215 bp, 15 predicted proteins | sample LitLau_LLRF_2013_FD_134024 | JGI IMG/M metagenome (GOLD analysis project Ga0194135, IMG submission 134024) | Freshwater sediment microbial communities in response to fracking from North America - Little Laurel Run_MetaG_LLRF_2013 (version 2) | ecosystem: Environmental > Aquatic > Freshwater >... | reverse complement strand
GGGATAATTTCCATACTTCTCAATCATCTAAGGTATTTTTTCAGGAGTTTCATACCACCACCATCACCACCAACCTATATTTGTGGATAATTGAAAATCTTTTGGTGACGGTTGTTTGTTTTTCTTCTGAAAAGTTTGAAAACTCAAAACTCAAATCTCTTCCTTAAGCCAAGGCACAAGAGGTAAAGTATTGAAGCCCAAACCTGCCTCCTACTCCATGGCTTGGAATGTGTCGGCATTGAAGAGCGAGGTGCAGTCTTTCCCCACAGGTTTGCTACATCCCAGCGGGGGAAAGGCCATCGAGTTGGTGTCACAACAAGTCTTGGACTAATTGTGGCTACCCCCTTACTTATGGAGATCCTACAGGAGCGAATGCTGAGCAGGCGGCACAAGAAGATGCTAATAATGGACCAGATCGAATATAAATCGAAACGAAGAATTATTATCATGTAACAATCATGCACAAAGGTGTGATGTGGTAGGGATTAAACCTTTATGATTGGCTGAAATTATGCTTGGAAATGGAACATGAAAAAGATAAAAATTCATTGGACATAGCTCAATCTCAAAGTCCATCATCTCGTAGTTTGAAAACTGGAGGTTGGTACACGCTGACATCCTTTTCCCCAAGAGCATGAGACCTCATGAATTTTGAAAGCTCACTTCGTACCTGGTACAGAGTGACGTTTTTGTTCAAAATCGCATGACCTTTGACTTTTAAAATACCCCTATGGTTTTAAGAGAAAATATTTAAGTAAAAATTGCGACACTTTTCTTCAGAAAGTCATTCTTAGGTTTGACTTCGCTCCAATCAAGTCTAACTAAATAAGCTGTTCACTTTTGACTGTTGAGCATTTCTCAAACTTTTGAAAACTCTGGGTTCCAATATTTCTCAAAGGATCTCCTCCTTAAAGTTCAACAAGTCGTTGTTCAACAATAAAGGGCAACTTTGAGCGTCCAGTAGATTGTACGTACTTTTTCAAAAAATAATTGCCAATATGAGATATTAAAGACGTGTTGCAATAAATCAAATACAATCTACACGTCAAGTGATTTCAGTTATATCCGTAATTCTACTTATGTCGTTGTTAAAAGTTAACTAACCACCAACCACTCACCCAGTCCTTTCGTTATTTTTACAAGTACAACAAACTTAGCATAAAACGTCACAACTTTGCTAATAAATGGAATTCTGTCTACAATATTTTTGCAATTTTACACCATCCATTTTTCCCACTATAGGAATTTCGCTTCAAAATGATAATATATGCAAAGCCGTGCGGTATGTGGTCTCAAACAATTGACAAGAAAAGGAATGTTTGCCAACGGAGTGGAAAATCAACAATTGCTCATATATCTCTACCAACCTCTACCACTTGTCACTCTTAATGACTCTGTTTCTATCTCCCTTCTCTGCTTCATGTCTAAATTGAGTGGGTAGCCGTTTTACTCTCTGCCTCTCTTTTCTTGTGATTGAACTTTGCAAAGCTCCCCAAGTGTAACTTTGCTCACTTACGGAGAAAAGTAAGGAGAGAGTACATCCAAACCACTGTGTTTGCTGGTGATATGGATTGTGGTGCAATGCAATAATAATAAATAAAGATAAAAGACGTGGTCAATAAATGCAAAATAAGAAGATAATCCAGATTTGTGAGATTATACTTATAAAAAACCCTGCAACAAGGAGCTAGAGCACTTCACCAGAAAATAACCATCCACTACTTGAGTATATCTGTCAACCAATGAGTTACTCCACTTCCCTTTGTCTTTCTTCTTTTCCTTTCCATCGCATAGCCATTGCTATTGCCCATTCTCATTAAGTTTCCCAAGCAGGAGCCATCGTCATTTGCATGAATTCTTTTCAACAAACTGGAATACATGCATAATCCATAGTGTACACATGGAAGTGTGGTGTGGGTAAGTGCTTGCAGCAGCATGAGACATCTCATCATTTTCTCGTAAAAATACAAGCTTCACCAACTCACCAGTCTTTTGCGACAACGGTTCGTGTTTATAACTAAAGTTGAGTATCATATCTTCCTCCTTTATCGTTCCACTACATTGCCTCCCCCAACTCGTTCATTTGCGAAACATTAAATTTCTTCCGTTGAATCTGAAAAATTTGTCATCTGATAAGAAGCTAATGCACATAAATTCATACAGTTGGCCACATTTGCTATTGCTGTTCAAATGATATCATTGTTATTGTATGAAACTTTTAGCGGTCTGTTGAACTTCCATGTAAGGTTAGGTTGCAAATTTAATGCAATTTGTGTCCTTGACGAACTTGGCTTGCTTTATATCCCTTTGGGCAAGTTCTGCATTTCAATTACAATCACCAAGACGAATAAAGAAGGACAAAGTTATGATAAAACCCAACATAAGTACTGTGCATAACTATTACCTTCAAGGACTCATGGTCTAGGTTTACTTTTTTAACTTGATCCTTGATTTTAATTAATTGTGGGTTTTTTTAAAGTAAAAGCTATTAAATCAACATGGTTACTTATATTTGGATACAAGACAACTGGGAAAGCCCAGTCTAGGAAATAAGTAGTAGCTCATGTTCAATTCTCAAGTACGCATAAGCTGCTACCTGACTAATTTTTGGGGGTTTGAGTCATTCTTATAGCTTATTTATTCCTGTTTTCGAAAGGATGCTGAGAAATGTTATCTTATGCGTTAAGTTCTTGCCACATGATGATATTGTTCAAGAAATATGGCTATGAAATTGTATGAATTGAACTACACGTAGTTGCTTTTTAAACACGTGTTTAAGATATTTACGCATTGAAAAACCATATTTCCCTATTGATAAACTCTGAAACCGTTCGGATAACCCATATCTGCACATCAACTTATTATTATGACCGCTGTAAAATTATATAATTTTAATGCATTCCGAACGTATCGACCGATAAATGAAATGTGTATCTCCACTGATACAGTGTAAGAGCGTTGATACCATACAAGCCTCTTTTAAAATACATTCAAAGGCAAAAATCTTTTCCAGGAGTTTAAATTAATCCAAAAACATTGTTCATCATTACTGTTTTACGAAGGTTCTATTTTGCAGTAAAATTCAGTATATCATGAGTGATAGGTTTACCTAAATAAAACCAGACCACTTACATTCAGTTTAACATGCCAAGCGCATTCTTATCTGTCGCAAAATTTGCATACATCTACAAGCCAATATGTATTGTGCACATGCACAGTTAAGTTATAAAGAATGACAGAAGATAACTTACTTTCACTCTGCAGGGGGCACGCATTTATAATGCACTTGTGCTGTAATAATATATTGGAGCATTTACGTAAAAACTTTTAACGTTTTGGCTTTCTTTTTTTGTTAAAGTGCCTCTCATTTCATTTCCTTTTGTCATCCAAACAGCGTGGAGAAATGTACGTGCATATTATTAAAAATCTTGGACGGAAACTTGCCTTCACGTGTACCCAAAGAAGAAACTGATTAATGACTAAAAGTAGCAAGCTTTTTCTTCTTCATGTGGAGTAAAAGTGAAAGAAAAGGGTGGTTACTTTGTTACTTGTTACAACTTTAAATTTCATTATGAGACGATGCGACTCCATCTCCTTTCATTTTTTGAATGAATGCTCGAGTTACAGTAGTAGAAAGCTGAAAGCAAGAAGGGAGCTGAGTAAAAGGATGGTGCAGAATGTTCGACTTTCCATTTAACGAAAAAGTTGAAGATATTGTGAGCTACTAATTTAGCATTTATACATTGCACAATAGGGTTTTGAGACGGATTACATGTGATGGCTGATGTGATGCTTAAAGGATGAGATGGGAAGAAAAAAAAGGAAGAAAACATGAATTTGGAGTCTTGAAAATGATAATTTGTCTTAATCTCATTAATGAGGAGGAGAAACTCGGAAGGAAGAGCTAGAAACTTGCGTCAAGTTGAAATATACATGTCTTAGACAACCCTACGGTGTTACATTCTTAATGCAATGCCCCCTTGAAATGCAGAGCAATTTGCTAACTTACAAAAGAGTGCATTTAATTTATTACAAGGAATAACGTGAAAAGATGCACAAGTGCAGCAAAATGTGCAGCATTGACAGTTTTCAACTCACATTGAATAAGAAACTACTGACGTAACTGAAAAACTACAAAACTACTTAATTATAAGTTTTTGCAATTATCGTAGCTTGTAAAGCATTAAAAATCCTGGGAAATCCAACTATTGTAACGGCCGACCAAAATAGTATTTGCAAAAACGACTGAAGTGTCCCTGGCCTTGGAAGACATTCAAAACACTTGGTTGGGAATCACCAGCTGACATAAATATCAATACTTACATACTTCAAACTCCTAACTACTTTTTCTTTTAACCCAGTTCTTCCAATCTTACTCTTACATCAAAGCTATAACATAACAGTTTAAGCGGTCGCATTTCGCCAGAGGTATATGTGTATGGAATATCCGCCCAATGCGATGGCCCCGTTTTGACCCTCTGCCATTTAAGCCATTCATACATTTAAAGATGGCAATATGTTATGTTGTATGTTATGTTATGTAACTCGCATGTGGTTTCTTCAGTCTACCAAAAGTACTGTTAACTCATCTATTTTGTCGTAAGCAGTTGGTCGCTGCTCAATAACGTGGACACTTTTACTTCCTTAAAGAGAATGGATGGAGCGACGCGATGCGACGGAGATATAAAATGCAGCGCATCATCTTGTTTTTATCTGCTGCTGTTTTGCAATCATAAAAATCTGGTGTGATAGTTGGCGTAGCAGCAGTTTAGTTTTTTCTGGTAGCTTTCACATGACTGACAGCATCTCTTCATGATCACATCAAATTGCAACACATCATCATGATGACATTGCGTAAGTTCACAAATCGATCGGTTTTAATGTCCAAGACAAACCGATTAATACCGAACTGATACTACTTATATTGTTGGTGTTATGCGAAGCTAATAACAATAAAACTAAACGAAACTGCATATTTGGGCATCTACTTCATATTATCATCATCTCGTAGTTTTAACAAATGCTCCTCTATTCTATCTATTTTGATGCCTTGTGCGATTGTAGCTTATGTGCTGATGCCATTTTTTCACTTGTTGTAAATGTCAATGGTTGTTGTAGCTCGACTTTCTTGCCAATGACCTTGCAAAAATTTAAAGTTAGCAACCTATCTGCCCAATGCTGTCCTATGCACGTAACCAATGTATGAATTGATTGCATTAATCATCATTGGTTTTGTTTAGCCTTCTTGAAAGAGTTTTGAAATCATGGGACGGCAAATGATGATGATTGCTGATCGTATGCAGCGTGTGTCACTAACTCTTGAGACTTCTGCTCATTATGACAATTTAGTGAAAGTGTTTAAATAAAGTATAGCGTAATATGATGGGCAATAAAAAACTGCAAATAACAATAACGATGCACCACATAAGACACTCACTCGACTCATACAATTTTTGGCGTCAGTTTAGTTTAACATGTTCATCACTCTCATATATCTCATGTGTAAATTTACACTTTCTGTGGTCATCTTCTGCATGTGTGAAAAAGATTTGGTCAAACTGCTTGGTAAACTTGGCGTGATTCATTAGTGTCTTGCTTTGGGGTATACCTTTATCAGTTTTAAGAAGTTTGCAATTGTCATTAGCTCCAGTGCTCGAATATTTACATGTCTGATTAGGAGGACGGACAGTATAGAGCAATTTGGTAAAAATATTTATTTTTCATTCTGTTGGGAGATTCAGTCGTGTCAGTGTGTATCAGCTTCTCCAGATTTTTTGAAGCCGGCAATAGTCAAACTTCTTTTTACGCAAATCTGTCCTCGCATCCATGTCCTGTTTATTCTTATCAGCAGTGACATTGCAAGTTTGGACTGCCAAGACTAATCAAAATTCTTTATAATCCTGAGGACAACTTTAAATTATGTCGAAAGTTATCGTTTTTCTATTGATAATTAACTGACAACTTGTTGTCAGTTTACTGTTTTGTTTCGTCCGTCCGTCCGTCCGTCGGTCCGTACGGGGGCACGATAACTTTTCTGTTTTCACCAAACGATAGCCCATGCAAAATGGGAGGTCAAGTTCGTATATGGACCAAATCGGTTGACCACAACTGGGGTCAAAGGTCAAAGGTCAAAATTGTTTTTTTAATTAAAGTAAATGATGTGATATGTCAAAATGAAGCTCTTGCTTCACTGACTTCAATCATGTTACTAACTCATCAAGTTGTCAGTTGTTTACATTCCTGATTTACCAGGTTTTTGATGATCATGATGATGATGATGCGGTTGCCATAAAACGAGATATGATGCAAGATTATGACGACAGTGTATATTTTTTTCGAAATTTTGTCACACCATCGCATCGCACCACCACCTACTTATGATGCGTTTGCGTTAAAACCCAACCTTGATTTAATACAGGAAACCAGATATCATCAATCTGCAGTTAAATCCATCATTCATAAAAACAATTGCTAAACCAAGTCAGTAGAAAAAGAAGTGAAATTTATGCATTTCAAATCTTCGGTTGGCTTGAAAAACAAAATTAAGAAAGAAAGAAAGAAAGAGTGATTCTCAATTCAATGAGACTGTCTATTTAACAATTGTACCCTGTCACTATTAGCTATTATTGCTGGAATTCGTGATTTCTTTGTAAATGGAAGATGGAGAGATAACAAAGCCAAGAAAAAAAATCTATGATTTTGTCACCACACCTCACCACCTACTAGTAACCAATCCGAAAAATTAAGAATTTTTCGTTTCAATATCAGTAAAAATGTTAATATTTATAAATTTTCCAGATTATTTTCGGATAATCGATACTCATTAACCTTGAATAGTTGAAGAGGCATTTTCAATGTGCATTAAAATGAGCTTGACTGCGACTTGGTCGGTGCTGATTGATTTATATTGTGTTGACCTGTGGAGGTTTTGCTCTCTTCTTGGTTATAATGTTTGTTGGTATGCTAATCAGTTTTTGTCAGCCTTCTCCAAACTTATCCTAACGAGAGCAGTGAATAATAGGGAATGTATATATTCACCCACCCTTCAACTCTTGAAGCTTTTCCAAGCTTTATTATCACTTCTTCTTCTTCTGATGTTCCATGTGCAAACAAATCGATTCAAATGTATGCAAACCCAAAACATCATGAAACTAACTTCACTATTGTCTTCACTTGCGTAGTCAAGCGTACCTCTCTAAATAAAGGGAGAGAAAATGATACAGTTTTACATTGAGCGAGCGAGCGAGCGAGTTTCTTGTAAATTCGTTTTCACCTCCCTCTTTTGTTGCAAAATGCCAATAAATGGAATGAAATCATGAAGCCCCTTCTTTTGTGTCCAAGAAGTACTTTAAGGAAGTGCTGTTTTTGATGGCAAGACCAGGTCGAGACAAAGACAGGACAGATCAATTGTCCAGATGTGTCACATTTGCCTTATCGATAAATCGAGTGGAACTGCATAATTAGGCGAGCTGCTTTTTGAACAAGAAATCAAATTTGTCTTTGCGTAGCTGTTTAAAGTATCTTATGTGAAATGTGTAACACATTCGAAATTCAATGTAAATAAGTTACCATTTATTCTCAGAATCATAAAAAAGGGAAATGATGATGGCAAAGACAATGCTGAATATGATTTTATATTCAATTGACATCGTTTTAAAACATGAGATGAGGAAAAGACTCACTTCTGATGAACTGTGGTCTAATAAAATCATAAATTATATAAAATTCAATCAACTTTCCTCCTTCAGAACAAAGAATGTTATTTGAGAAGAAAATTATATAAATCTATTTTTGCAAGATGACGCTCACGACTACCCCGTATTCCTCTTGATACATGCTAATGATCATCATATCATGAACATTCTCAACCTAACCATTTTATTTTTAAGTTTCAAGTCTCAACAGTGACGTGTGATAGTTATCAAAATTTTCTGTTGTTGTTATTCCAAGTTTAAATGTGAGTGTGTTGGCAATAATGCGGTTGAACATTCTCTCTTATTGAACTCTTATTTTATCGCGACCTCCATTCACTGGTGCAACTGACACGACGCTGGCGCCGCATAACATGCTTAATTACTTTAGTTCACTTCCAAACATTTTACCAACAACTTATGATTGTAACATGCATGTTTTTCTGTCCTTTTAATTTTCTCACTATTCTCCAAATTTTCAAAACTTCGTTCTTTGCACTTCACTGGTTTATGTGGCACCTTTTAAAATGCTCACTTTTTAATGAAATCAAGATGTTCCAGATGTCAAATATTTTGCATCTTAAAATTTGAGAGATGTGTCACTTGCAGTGAAAAGTTGCAGTAGTAGGTTGAAGTTGGTTTTTATACAACGATTTATTACACAATGGTGGTGGTGGTAGTGAGCAACCTAAACCGACATGATTTCCCTGATGCTCGTCATAATCATCATGATCATCATCATCAAGCAACAGCATCCCCATTAGATTTTCAAATTTATTTTAAATTTCTTATGCATGTGCATTCATTTTTTACTTATGTACATAATTCGATCTGAAGAGGAAAGAGAGAGTTTGCCTTGGTTAGATTGAAGAGGATGATGTTGATGGTGATGGCAGTATGATATTCTACTTTAGTTTAGTTTTAAGCTGTCTCACTAGCTAAGCTCGAAAAGTTCATGATGGTGAAAATGATGATGACAATGAAAATCTGTAACAATCTTCCGCATTTCTTTCTTCTTCACGCTTTGTTTGCTTCTGTTGCAGTATTTTACCCTAGAAAAGTTCTACTTTTGAGCATGGACCGTCAATGGTTGTGATGATGTTGAATGGGATGTGATGACAGTGTTTAAGGTTATGATGAGGAGGATGGAGATAATAACATGCATTACAATATTACATATCACATTGTATCAATCCAAAATAAAACTATGTATGGATGTTGGTGTTATACAAACACTTGTACGGTCAGTCCATCAATGTGTAAGGTTTGGCTGGAGCCACCAGTAAAGAAATCCAAAAGGTTATCCCAACTCTTATGAAAAAGGGTGGTGTTCTCAATGGTGAATTGCGAAACTTTTGGTAGGGCTGATACTTGCTCACATCATCCTGTATCATAGGAAAAAACATGGACAAGGAGCAGCACCTCGACAATATACATTTGTATATTATTCTTCATCTTTTGGTGTATAGAGGGCTGCAAAGTTGAGGAGATAGAATAGAACCTCATGTAAGTACATCACAACACAAGTCACACAAGCTGGCCAAGTCAGTCAGTTCTTGTTGGCAAAATAAGACGAGTTGTTTTGTCGCTGCCGTTGGTTTGTATTCTTCATCACTAGCTGAAAAATCATATTCCAATATTACGTACTAATACTGCTGTGCCAGCAAACGCTCAAACAAATTTTTCTTGATTTCATTCCCAACCAAACAAAACATTTTCCTGCCTCTTACACATGCACCAACCAGAGAAAAAGCTATATGGAGCCCAATACCAAACTTCCAAGTTGTGAGCTTGCTTACTTACTCTTTTCCAGTTTGTTACGTTTTCTTGCGTTTCGATCTGCACAAGAGTAATATGGGAGTCCAAAATATACAATGCTGAATATACGCTCGCTGTTGAACTTGTGTGAGATCTGATGTGATCAGACTGAGTGAGAGCTAGCTTGTGTGTGTTTCAAACACATGTATGAATGCATGCTTCCTGAACATTACCATTGCATGTTGGAATCATCTTCAGCGTTGCTCTTCACTGGAATCAAAAAATTCAACCGTTTCCCATAATACCAAGTTACCAACTGGAGATTCTTATACCCATTTCCCCTGCCTTGTGTTTGTAATTTTAACAAGAAAAAACACGCATTATAATAAATGTGTAGCCAAGAATACATGAGCATGTGTTGGGTCTCAGTCCTCTTATTACATCTTGAAAAGGTTGGCTCACTCAACTCACTCACCCCTCCACTTGGTCTGGTTAGAAAAAAAGTATATTATATTATCATGTTTCTTGTGGTTGTGTGGTCATTCACAAGGAATGAAACAGAGTATCTCAACAACAGTGCACTTAACACACCAAATAAATTAGGGATCTATAGTCAGTGAAGCAAGTGTACGCATAAAAAAGATTAGATTTTTTTGGTAATAAACAAGATTGCTAGCCATGTTCCAAGTGTGAGCGATTCTCAATTTTGTTACAATGATTCTCTTACAGTTCTGTTAATGCGAAAAATTTATGGAATCCACCAATTTAACTTTCACATTTCTTTATGACCTCAAATACTGTCTGCTCCAGGCTAACCTTTAAAGTGAGGAAGTTAGCGCCAGTGCTGTGATTGGCTAGAAAAAATCCTGAACCCAATAATGGGATGATGTTGATGATGATGATGACAAATCAGCCAATCACAGCACTGGCGCTAACTTCCTCACTTTAAAGGTTAGCCTGGAGCAGACAGTACTTACCATCACACAAGGCAAAAGAAACAGCGATTCCATAGATCTAAATTCAAAAAATCTATCGTTTCCATCATGATTTTACTTGTCTCGTCCTTTCAATTATTTATAGCGGTTGGCTGATGGAGTTAAAAGAAGTGTATAGTAACGTAACGTAACCCAATGTCCAGTTTAGTTGTTCACCTCAACAAGAAACTAGTATCCATAGCTATACACAACTGCACGCTCCTCTCTTTTCGTCAACTGTGACTGGTTAGATTACTTTGGAAGGGATAAGAAAACAAGGTGCATGTGTAGTACAAGTATACACAAGCAAGGTGGGTTTGAGTGAATACCCGATAAGTTTTATGTAGATAAACGTTATTCTGGAAAATAGACTCTTGTCATGTTACTCCAACTATCATCATTTGTAGTACAAAGATGTTTTCTTACTGCTGTTAAGGTACGCAATGTTGTCAGAGGGAAGATGGTATAATGTGATAATTTGTGCTTTGTTTATAAAACCTAAGTACTTACACACTCTCATAGAGAGAAAGAAAAGAGAACCATTATCTAGTCATGGCTGACAATACGATTTAAGCTTATCCGTTAATGTATTTGTAACTTTAATGTAATCACAATTATGTCTCTTAGTTTTTTGAAAACCTAGTTTGTCACTAGCTTGCTTTTGTATGTGTGTGTATACCTGCAAACGAGGACTAAGGACCACCATCTTAGTTGGCTTTGGAACACATAAAATATTTACGTCATTTGCCTAATGTCTTCCGTAAAAAAAAGGAGGAAAGGTAATTCTCTTGAATGAATCCGGTCCCCTTTATTTTTAGCATAAACAGAGCCGCGAGGAGTGTTGTTCTCTAATTCTGTAAGACGTTGTATGAATATCGTGTGTTAAGTCTTGAACTGCACAATCATGATGCTGGTGTTGCTATCGGTAGAAAAGAGCATTTGAATAATAAACTCAAAAAGATGGTTGCGATGCTGGATTTTGCAAATTATCCTTAGCCAACAGAGCAAAGACTCGCATTTTTTAAAGTATAGTTTGGGATTTAGCTCCAATATTTGCCACAAATATATTTTGCGTTCCTTTTTAAAACGCTGGCAGAGTCCTTTCGACCACATGGATAATTATACGCAAATGTTCTCAACAGTATGATGGGAAGGACAGCCAAAATGAATTTGTTTGTAGGTGATGTAAAATACCATCACACCAACATTGCATTGACTTTCAAGTCTACTTCACAGGTTGACATTTGCATGATAAATGTAATGATTATAGCTTTTTGTACAATTGTAGTTTTTGACGGCTATTTATTCTACCCTGCTGTTTTACCATGGGTTTCAGTAAGCTCAGGCACGTTTGTGCAGTTAATAATATTTTAGTAAAAAATGTATTTACTTTTTCACATATCCTAATAAATCAAAATGAACCAATCGTTCAGGGCTAACTTGTTGGGTGTAAAGCTAAACCAGCACATAAAACACCGTTGTCTTTACCCCCAAACCTTTAGAGATCTGTTAACTGCCCACAAAAATTTCCATGCTCTTATGATAAAATAAATTTGTAATATTTTTTAATTTTAACCAATGTTCTTTACAAATTTTCCAACGTGAGTCCAGTAGTTTCATTTTTGAGTAATATTTATGCAAAATGGTCAGAAAAAGCAGCAGGATCCACTTTTGTATTCATGTGTATTTTATTTCAGTTCAGCACCACATTAACTACCATGATATTACCAACATTACGTGCATCATTATATATTTGCAAACACACACAGAAACCAAACTTGCTCCTCCATGTGTTTGCATTCATTAGTTGCAACGAACAAAAGCAAAACATGTGTTGTGCACTGGAAAGAATAATTTAAGTCAGTTTTCCCTATTTTAATATTCTAAATCATCCTAGCTCAAAAGCTATATGCGCACGTCTTTTTGTTGCATGCACACCAAAGGCTCCATTTTCATTTTTTCGCCTTCCTAAATAGTACTTAAAATGGTTTCCGACACCAAGGTCAACAGTGTCTTTTCCAAGCGGTAATTTGAAACTCATGAACTTCCAGACAATAAAAACACACGCCTTTAACCTGAAACGGGTACACCTATAGCAATCATAGACTGGAGTCGGGAACTGCCAACTATGACTAGCAATCGGATAGACCTAACCACCACCATTTGCATAACTTTGGTAAAGATGAAGGACAACTCTGTATAAGTTTTATATAGAATATATACTTTTACTTCTGGATCAGATCAAAGAGAGTTGAAATGAAACACTGTTAGTCTAAGTTTACTATTAAGCTAGTTTTAAACTTATTTATACTTCCTTAAATTAAAAAAAGTTTTTGTTGCACCAAAAACTTATTTTTCCAAAACTTTGATTTTTTTATTTCTTGATTTATCTCTACCATGGGACATCGTTTATCATTGTAGAAGAACAAAGAGTGCATTTGCATCGATTGCATGCATTTTTGTTGGATTGCATTACTTTCATTTCAAGCTATTAAATTAATCCAAAGCTTTATTGCCATATTATACATACGTGCTTCAAAGAAATGCGTGCAAAGCAAACTACCGCCCGGATATGAAACACGGAGATCAAATTAAGGAATAAAACATGTAGGCAATTTCAATAAATAGGTTTGAGGTTGAAGGTGCATATATGTATCATTATCATCAAACTTACTACATGCAATACAATGTAGAAACTGACATATTATCTAGAGATAACCTGTGCATAATATGGGTACTTGAAGAAGTTAGCCAAGAAGATAGAAGAATCTCACAATCATATTCCTCGATTCCTCTCTTCCGCAGAGGATCAATCATCTTTTAGCCAAGTTACTGAGCAGATCTACAGAAAAGAATCTTCAGAACAAGAGAAGCAAGACGTTGGTAATATTATGCCTTCAACTGTACAATTACAGCAACAGGAAACTTTTGAGTCTTCTTAAATTTCAAAAATTGAGTTTTCTCGAACCTTATAAAGTAAGAGCCTTTATCATCTCCTTTGAAATCTCCAGAAAAGAAGATTTTGAAGCATCTGTGCCATTTTCCGTACCATCATTTTCAGTCATTGACTCTTCTGCTGTTAGCACTGCTAAGACTCCTGTTGAAAGTCCTTTGAAGAATGCGAATGTCCAATAGGCTATTTAGTTTCAACTTTCTGCAGTATTGCAGTTTTCTAAGCTCAGCGACAAGGCTCACGCTCCTACCATAGGGTCCAACTACGCTGCTGGCTTCAAATTGAAACGGTATTATATTGGCAAGATTCACGATTCTAACAAAGCTGGAATCTGCAATCACACAACATAGTTTGAATCTCATCTCTAATGTGTTGCCTATTTTTTAGTGCTTACGCATACACGGACATTAAAATCAAAGTACCTGAAGGAACATCATACAGACTTGTGGCTCCTTTTTCTGGCCTGGCCCTGAAATCCAAGAGATAAAGGTGTGTTAAATTGTATATAATGTAAATCCTAATAACCTTAGCATGGTGTATGAGTATGATACAATAATTAAGTTTATTTTTTTTGTATCTAATGTTCGATAAGGTTATTGTACGAAACTGAACATGGAGAAGGAGTCTTCAGTTCGAGTGGAATTAAAGCATCAGAAGCACCATATTACTGGATGATCTGCATAAATATTACTTGACTACAGTTAATAATAAACTGTTTTATGGACCTCAACCTCAAACAAATAATAAATGTACGTTATTGGTAATATTTAGAATGAATTGAAGTTTTAACACACATTTTTGCTTCATAAACCACATTTTTGAGCGGATCTAATCATTAAATGCCAATAGTTTCAGCCTCACGCTGAACAATTGCTGACTCCGCCTGATAAATTCAACCGCAAGTGAACTGCGTTGTTGTCCTCGCTTGGCACTGCTTCAACCCTATCCAGTGCATCTTTCTTCATCGACGTTTTAGCTCGTGACGATACTGCTAATTCCCCCAATTTTCGCTTTGGTGGTGAGCCAAACTTCTCCGCCACGGTGGTCTCCGCTGCTGTTGCTTGCTGCGTGTTGTATGTTTGGATTTCCTTGAACTTCAAACTGATTAAAAAAATCCTTACGCTAAGGACTACAATATTAACAGTGACGAAAATAAATTTGTAATTTACTCCCTAAAAGTTCACCAAACCAACGGACGCTGATGGAAAAAGCGCCTGCTTCTCACATACTTTACTACACGGGGGTTGCAATTTCGCATTGAACCAAAAAACTTCCCCGTATATAGATTACCACATAACCGCGATTTTTCCCTAAGCGCTAACGGAAGAGGAAAGAGATGAATTTCTTAGATGAACTAATATAACTTTAATTGCAACTAAATTGAAATTTAAAACTACACTTCAATATTTGTGAGCAAAAATTACCTTGTTCAATCGTGACAAAATCAGACTGAATGTCACTTTGCTGTTTTTATAGTATCATTGTCCCTGGAAGAATGACTAAACTAGGAGTCTCGGAATCAACAATCGACTACGAATTTATGTTGGGATGTTTATGTACTAAGTTTATGGTTTGGCTAATGCAGACGTACCATGTACAAAAAACTGAGCTGCTGCTTTGGTTTTGGATGAAAATCTCTACCAATTTTGAGGGAGTTTATGTAGTTTTTTCTAGGCCATTCGTTTGTCCTTTGTAGAAATAGTGTGGGATGTCAAGTGCAGGGTGAAAACGGAAACGTGAAAATGTTAATCCTGTCCTTAAATGATTGCCACCCTGACCCCCAGATCATGCATATGAAAGGTTTATAGAATGCATGATCAATGATGATAATTAAATTATGTGATAAAAAATGATTTTTATTTTATTTTCAGTTTTTTATTTGGTTTCTTTCATGTTTGAGGTTTTAAAGTATTACTTAAATTCAAAATAAGGTAACAAGGTATGGTTTCGAAACCTTTATGCATATGACATGGAGATAATGCACGTGGGCTTGCTTGCCATTGTATGGCATGCTGTATTAAGCATTGGTTAGGCAAACATTTTGAAGACAACTTGTAAAGATTGACAAACAAAATACAGATTCTATTATATGTACTTCGTTCTATCCAAATTGGAAAGCCTTGATGGGATGATTTATCTTTTTGTAGTTCATGGAAACCACGAGCATTATAAATGTAACATTTAGCCCACTAAAGCTTTCACGACGAATGTATTTGTGGTAGTTCGCCATTCAGTGATGATGCAGAAGCTTGAGTTCAGGCATTAATAATTTTAGGAAACGCTCAGCATCATGCATCATCGCACATCGCAAGTTACGATTCGCAACTTTATTTTGTGTTTCATCTTTACTACATACATTTCGGAATTTTATAAACCCCGTCAAGCTTTCACCAGGTCTTTAAGGGTGAGTAAACGTCAGGGGCAAGAACCCACAAAAAGTACATAATTGCGAAAAGTCCAATGCGGCTTATTATATTCCGGCAACTTACTTACAGCTTTAGGTTTAAACCACCGAGAGAAAGTCGGTCAACTCGCACTCAATTGATTTAGAAATTTAAAATTGATTTAAATATCTTTTTTCCATCCATTTTAATATGGAGAGCAACTAACTATAACCATGAGTAATTCCCAGTACCATGACATGAGTTTTTGTCCAGCCGAAAGAGATACTCGGACGGAAGGCGTCGGTTTGCTCAAGGTGTATTTGACAAGTTTTTAAACTATCGCTCCTTAACTCCACCGATGATGTTCGGCAGCAAATCACCAGCGTCAAAAATATAATATGTTAAAATCGCGTTTCCATGGAAGTCGCTGCTCGTGGCATGGTTCTTTATACAAGTTGCCCACAAGGAATTTAATGGAGGGTACGCCAGAGTGTTGTACAATGGAATTGTTCTAACGAAGAAAAATTAGATTGGGGCCGTGACTGACAGGCCAGGTGCAGGATTCTCTAAAGTACTAGAAGAAGAAAAGGGATATGCTCAATCATTTCTTCGTTTATAACGTGTTTTTTTAGGAAATTTGAATTTGCTTGAATATAAAGAGGCAAAGAAATTTGTTCTGATTCAAAAAAAGGTGGCTGAGCACATAATACAAGTGAGCGTTGATCAAATGACTACGAACAAACAGCTGGTTAGCTTGATAATATGGGGAATGAATTCTACCACAAAAACGATCTCGGTGTTTCTGCCCAGATTCGTGGCGACCATTACTTATGTTTTCCGCCCCGATCCTGCCCTGTTTTAAAGACGTCACGTAACTCTTCAATGCCTGGCCTGGATCTAAAGGACTTATACCGACCCGAAAACCCCGTTAAGTGCAAATGCACCCAATAAATGAATAACAGCTTCGTCATAAAATGTTGTAAGGCTTGTGTTATGTGTAATGCAGAATTGAAGCCAGAACTTTGTGTCAAACCGTTTGTCCCAGATAAAATCTCTAATCACTAATTAACAAGGATGAAATCTTCTTTAAACTCCAAGGATGAAAACTACATACAAAAAAGAAAGGCATTAGATCTTTTTAAGCTTATGTGATACATGCAAAAGGTGTGGTGCAAATTTCATAGCTACAGTAATGCCCGCAGATCCCAGTTTAAGCCTGGAGTTAAATTCCGAGCTTCAACCGGGATCTGCGGGCGTTACGGTAGCTACACAATTTGCACCACAAATTTATCATGTATCTGGACTCTTATATATACTACACAAATTTACTTCACAAAAAACCCAACTGACTTTAATATTTGCGCTTATGTGTATCAGTCATGCTGGAAGGCATTTGGCTCCCTTTTTACCAGCAGCTTCCACCATATTATGATCAGCGTTTGATGCATTTACTCTATGCAAATCGTTAAAATACTGATATCATTTAGTAATTAGCAGTACCAATTCGTGAAGAAAAGTCCTTCAATTGTCCCCCATGAATGAAGCGTGGTTCTATTATGTATGTATTAGGTGTAATATATTATACCTACTTTAAAGGGCGATACAAAATACATACAATACATCACATTATATTAGACGTCTTTCATCGTCAGTGGCCTGAAGGCACAAAATTTGAATTTTTAACCTATATTACTTTTCTGAATCATAATTTCAGAAATCAAAAGATTACGTTAAATAAGGAATGTTTAGATGTGAAATGTGTTCAAAAGACAAAAAATGACATCCGAACCGTGATGGACAAGCTTTAGTGGTTGGTCCAGAATGCTGCATAGGAGTTTTGCATGGATTTTGTGCTCAGAGCCTGGCAACTGAATTACGCAAAAGTTACGGAGAAAATTAGCAGCAGTGATTGGAAATATAATGACGTCAGCCTAAAAGGTACACTTTATCTACTTCGTGGAAAATAAATTGAGACGTAAATGGACACTTGGGAATCCTTGATCAACAGGAATAAAAAGTATTTGGGTTATGACATCACTGGTTGCTTGATACCCAAAAACATACTTTTCATACCCATCTCGGAGAGAGGAAAGGATTTCCAGACATCAGCACTTTTGCGGAGAGTGTTCTAAAGCGTGTTTCTTACAGCGCTGTCAGTGTTTACATTAATTGACCAGTTACCGGCATTATCCGTGACATATCTTCATAACAAAATAAAAGTTTTGAACAATCCACAATGAGAAGACTTGTACAAGATATAATGGAGGTTCTCATCGAGCTCCAAATTCGAGATTTGGCGTGCGGCTTGGAGAAAATTCGTTGCATGAACAGTTAAATAGATTACATAAGTCGTCGCATGGTCTATAGACATTTACAAAAAATTTATTACTCACCGTCAATTCTTAAACACGACTTCAGACTCGGACTCATCAAGCAGAGTATTTGTGAGCGTTTACTAGTTTCCATACGGGAGCTTGGTTTGAATAAATAAACTTACTTTGTTGCAGAAACTTATTATGCCAGCCGACCGTTAAAGCTTTTTGTGAAAGCAGTCGAACGCTTTTTTAAAGTGATCCATGTGAGCAGATTGTGATGACGTCCAAACTTTTAAAATGCTGCTCCACACTCAATATGAAAAGGCCGCTCAAGGGACGGATAACTGAAGAACTGGTTCGACTTGTTAGAAAAATTGGGGCGAAGGATATAGCTTAATTTATCTTGCGTAGAAACCAGCTTTTAGACTTTACGGGAAAAGTACGTTTACGCGAATTCTTTAATACTTGCACAAGTCTTTTCTCTTACAAACAATTAAACATAATAATTTGTGATTTTTTTATTTGTTGCTTCACTCGTCTCATAGTAAAACATGTAGCTATATACTGTTAAAGTAACTCTTTGTTTGTAATCACTCCATTTGTTGTCGTGTTAATTGCCTGCTTCGTTTTAAAACGGGTTTACGCATTCCTTTCAATTGCAGGACATGTGTTTGACATTCTTTTTGTGGGAGTGTAAAATACAGATGTTATTTATGAAATAAGTGGCACTTTTTAGGCGCCGTCCGCCTAACCAATCAAAGACTTGGAAGACTAGCAGTGCCGTAGATCACATACAGGACAAGCTGCTACACGGGCAAAATTAACCTTTTTGCTTCGACTTTTATGCGCCAATTTTTACGGCATATATAGTGGTTTGCAACCGCTTTGATTTCCGTACCTGATTTCTGACGGCACTTTTTCATTGAAGCCGTTTTTTTGCCTTAGACTCGGTGGATTTTCTGACTCTGTTTCATCACCTAGTAATTGCCAAGAAGCTGACGCCAATTATTTGAGCTGATGCTTCCCCTTTGAGCTTGATCTGCTGTTTAGTTTTTCTGGTTAGATGTTGCGGTCATTTCTTGGTTTTTCATTGGCTTATAAGACAAGTCACCCACATGCTTTTCGATATGGCTTTTATGTTTGTTACCAAATGCGCATAAAGCCTCGTGCAAAGATTATATAAGATTAGGTTATTATTCTGCTGATGATGGCAGTACACCCCCAAAAAGTATTGGGGGACTTGTCTTGGTAAAACAAACTACAAGGGTTTTGCTAATGGGTAAATAAAGGAGTTTTATGTAGTACATGACTCACACAGTCCAACCGTTTTCCAAAAGAAGTTCTTTTATACTTTATTCTTCCTAACGGAAATACTGTAAAAAAATTAAATTAGCAAAAAAGGAACATTGTTGCGCGTACGTATCAACCGTGCATTTGCACACCTATTGACTAAAGATGAGTGGCTTGGTTTCGACTGGAGCTCATTTGGAGTTTCTTTCCATTATTTGCCACTGGAGTACAAGTGCAACTGTTTTTTACCTCCACTTTTCACTTGCATGGGCTTTCGTCTCATGGCTTTTGTATTTATGTCAGTAAAGACATACATAGTCAATAGTGAGAAAGAGCAACCCAACTCAACTACACCTAAATGCAGATTGGAACCACATCATTATTGTAAAACAGAGAAGATAAGGATGCAATACGATGGCGAGCTGATGGCGGTAGTGTTTCGCAGACACTGTAAATGTTTGTATTATATTGATACCCTTTTCATCAGTACAAGTGAACGTTTTCGTTTGTTACCGTTCGCTCTCCCAGCCATATTTTTGTAACCAAGTGTAAACACGAGAAATGCAAAGGTACGGAAGGTTGTGGATAATAAGATATCATTTATTTTTCCATACATGCACTCGCATTAGGGAGTCTAGAAAAACAACTGACTGACTTTACTACTTGGTTTTACTTTGGAATGTTCAGACAGTCTGGCTGTTTCACAAACTCTTTTAAAATGAGAGTTGAGATGAAAAAAGTGGAGAAAAACCACTACATTTTGAATATAAAATAATATAAATTTATCAAAATATGGATGCGTGAACACATACTTTAATGCTTGCAATACAAATCATAACCCTAGGATTACTTTTCATACCCAGCTTCGCCATTGGAAACAGACAATTTGCGTGAAAACAAGTCTTTCACATAGATTGTATGAGGCGAGGCGTGGAGATGCAATATGTCTTGAGGAAAGAAAGATTGATTTAGGTAAGAAAGATGCGAAAAAGTGGCGATTCGGTATAAGTACAACTACAAGCAGCAAATATGCCAGTAGCTTTTCACTATTTATAATTTGATGTACTTTATGGGAGAGTGAACGTAAAAGTAGTGGGATTGGGATTGTGGAGTTGCGTTGTTTGGAATCCTTCCGTTTACCCAATCCAACGCACTTTCCTCTCCTTTCTTCTTGGAGTTCATTGATCCTCAAGAATAAAATTTCGTAGGTTGTTTCGCAACCCATTTACTTTTTTCTTGAATTACACCATGTCATGTTGAGTACATTTTTTAGGTATCGCTTTTACCTTGCGAATGTTACACGAAAACCCCCTTCTGATTCGTCGCTTTTGATATTATTGCTTTTGGTTTGGTTTGGTTTGGTTTGAGAAAGAAGGTTTATATTGTAATGTGGCAACTATGAAAAATCAAAGCATGTAAGTGTGGCGACGAAAATGACTATGACGAAAATGATTTTTACACTAACAAGGTTTTCATTTCATTTGTCGACTTGGCTCACAAACAGGAAAAAAGACACAAAGCGGATCTGACACATTTTTTACTTCTTCATAGTTTAAGCTCATTTTCCTTTCCTGTTCCCATGTCGCCCTCCTTGTTCGCTGTAAATTATTTGTCAACTTTGCATTTTTTGCAAAAGAATCAAAAAGACTTTTCTCTTCATAAAATCCATTCCAGATTCATTATGAGCTGACGATAGAATGTGCTGACTTTATCGCCCTTCTTCAACCCTTGAGCAACATTTCAACCCATGGACGGATCCTACAAAAGCTGGAAACATTTCGGTAGGCGACTTTTTTCCAGCTGCCAACTCGTCTCCTCTCACCTCAATTATTCTTCATAATGCTGCCTTTTGTGTCGAAGAAAAGTTGGAAAAAATGCCAAGAGTAACAGTTTCAGAGCCACCGCGACCACGACCACATGCTACATTGTTGTGTAATGTAAATGTTCACGAGCAAAAGCAAGCTGTACACAAAACTTGAATTTTTGAGAGTTGAACCTGCTAAGTAATAAAGGCTTCAAAATTATTAGCTCTCTCCACCTCCTTCTTCTTCACTTGGTTTTTATTATAATATGCGGTTAGCCTGGAACCAAAGCTGCCCAGTTGCCGTTGAGTTGTCACTAGAATGAGCAGTCAACTTGCCTATCATCACGTTGCTCTTTCGCAATTAACCCGCGGCTCCAGAAGAATGACTACATGAGTGTTGTGCTCCGTAGTTCGTCAACTCAAGACAACAAGTCGTGTATGAAACAAGAAACTCCTTTTCTCATGACTTTCTTACCTTTTTCTCTGGAGATGAGATGAAAGTCTAATTTCAACTTTCAACTTTGTTGAAAGTAGGTGCACAATCGGAAGTCTTGAAAGCCATAAAATTGTTGATGAATAAGGAAAACGTACGGCAAAAACTCGTCACCTCATTTCAGCCCGTAGTCAGCATACATATACTTGTAGCTCCAGCCAGTTTACATATGCCTTTGCCCCAAGCGCCAGATACCAGGCATGCTGCCTCATGGCTTGTGTTTCAATGGGATTTTGGGATAATAATCTTTCTAATTCGCGGTTTCTCCAGTGATGGTATATTCATGATGATGATGAAACAAGACGGTAAAGCTGGGGACAGAGAGAGAGAGAGAGAAGATATCATTGGGGTGTAAAATGTGATACTCACATACCTATTGATGATGATGTTAGTAATTGTCTCTGCGCGAGATAAACGAGCATACCTTTCTCGTTTTATATGCATTAAGTGAATATTTTGCAAGAATGCTACAGTTACATACTATGCTTGTATTGAAACGAAAAGAAAAACTATAGCAAATCAAATTACATTTATTGTCACATAGTTTTGTAGTGTAATAGAATCTGACAACGTGGGTCTTTTATTACATTGTAGCTGAAAGAAAGTCTTTAAACATTTGCTCAGGTAAATGCAACGAGCACAACAGCAAAGTTTCGCAGCTGGTGAGCAATGTTAAAATTACATTTGACATTTTATTTCTCATTGAGTGTTATAAATATGCTAGAACGGGAATGGAAGCGTGTTACATGTTACATGATCAGCGTTCTTGATTTAATGTTGATGATGACCTTATTGAAGCATTCATGCTTGGTTGAACTTTGTTTTACTTTACGACAAAAAGGGGCTCACAGATTTATATTACCGAGGTATCTAAGTCATAACTCACGTCCCTCATTCGCTGTTTTTACTCACTCAGCAGAAATCTGAGTGAGTTTCACGAGTTTTTTTCACTCAAATGGGCCATCATGAGTGACATGAGCTCACTGAGATTCACTTAGGCTTTGTTTAAGGCTTTTTGAATTCGGCGCGCTCTTTTAGGACAATGTAAACACGCGAGTGAAGCCAAATCCGAGTAAAAAATTTAGATACCAGCAAGACGCGAGTCTTTTCACTCATGTTGATGAGTGAATCTCAGCTCATGAGTTATCACTTAGATACCTCGCTATTCTAGAGTTAATATATCACTACATTTCTTTCAGAGTAGTTTGCTCTGGAAAAAAGTTTCTTCTGGTGCCAGTCAGTTGTTAAGTAGTTGCTAACATATTTTATACGTACCTTTAATAGCAGAATATATGTATGTATTCCAGTATGCAAGCTGAGAAACAAGACATGAGAGGAAATTTAGGGGAAACATTTCAAGTTATCTTATGGTGAAATGTCATCAATCAAATATATACGAGCTGGTCTATCTTCCTCTCCAGCTTCCATGGAAAAATATGCTTCTAATAAAAAGAAGTCTCAGGGTATAACGGCTACTATGGAAAAATAAGCCTAGCCCAATTGTTCGGTTAGGAAATCAGCTAACTTCATACGCCATGCGACCGGCTAATTAGCAAACTTCATACACCATCTTCATCATCATTATCATCGCTCTGGGGCTTTATGAATCGCGCGAGTCTCACGGGTAACTTTACTTCGTACTGATTGTGAACAAATTTTATGCAATATATTCAGGTCGGTCAATAATTCTTTGGACAAAACTTTAATATCTAAAACTGATGGCGGAGTCAATTCAATATGGGCTTTCTTGATAGAGAGCATTCCTTTACCCAGAAGCACTTTTTTCTATGCTCCAGTTTCAAGGGAGATATCACATCTCTCCATTCCAGCATTCCGAAAAAAGAGCTAGTGAGTGAGCGTTTTGTTTTATATGTACACTATCACCACTACCACAAGGCCATTTTGCTTTGCTATTTCTAAGAAAAACCTTGCACCATCATAAACTAGTACCTCTGTTGGAACTTAACAGTTCAAAAACCACTCTTTCCTTCTTTTATACTCCTTTTCCATCAAGTTTTAAATATATCATTCTTCATTTCCTTCCTAAACTTATTTCTTATTCCACGAGCTCAAAGGGAGTTTTTAAGCGTGTTTTTGTTTATCAACGGATGACAAGGGAAGGGAGTTGAAGAGTATTATACGGAAAAATACCATGCATGCTCGTTAAGAGATTGATGGTTGACGAGCCATCACATCACATCAACTCATCTTCTTGCTAAATGCAATGTCAAAGCAAGTAAAGAAAAATGGTGGAATGAATTTCAACAGCTGAAATAAAAGTGGAGTTTAGGTAGTTGTAATTGTTCACTTGTGTGTGATGATACTGCAAATGGTCTTGTCTTAACCTAACTTATAGTGTTTAGGAAGTATCTCTCGTTTTTTTCAAGATTTTAGAATCAACTTGATAATAAAAGTGGCATCTTTTGAAAAATTACTGAAGATCCTGTTGAAAATTTTGAAAAATAAATGTTATCATACATCATTCATGGGAATGCTGGAGAAAGAGATTTTGCTCACAAAGATTTTGAGAAACTAGTGGAGTCTGGAAACTAAAGTCAGTTAAAACTCGTAAAATTATCCTCTGGGAAGTGAAAATCTCTCCCAAAGCACACAAAGAATTATCTACCTGATGAAATGGAATAATTTTCAAAAGTATATCTTGCGCATCTTCCTATGTGTTTCAGTTTACAATGAGATAAGCCAAAGATAAAGATTTGACAGGTTGAATAGCACTTCATAAATTGGCATGACATGGTACGATATCATCTTAATCTTCTCCTTGAGAAATTCCACTACTGTGTAGCAACAAATTTTAACCAGACTGGCGAGAAATTGATAGATACTACGGCTTATTTACATTTTTCTTCTGCTAAATTCCATTCAACGAGACGAGGAAAGGATGAAGAAGGAACTAGTACTGAAATAGATTGGTAGGCTAAATATCCCTTTACTCCCCATTCATTTGAATCGGATTGAAAAGCTTAAACTGAACAGTACAATGATCTGTGTTGCCATCCTCAGAAAACAGGATCGGAGCGGACAGATTTTCACTCAAAATCTTTGTAAACTATTTCCCCCTCCAGCTTCTTTTTTGTTCTCTTTAGCTTTATAACCCATAGAACTAACCAGTTCCTTTGTTTTCTTAATGGTTTTTTTCCTATCGCGAGTCCACAGGCCAGCAAAGGCAGCTCCCCATAACTGTGTCTGTTTCAACGCTTGTGATTAGCCGAAAAAAACGGACAAACAAACTCTGTTGGAAAAACTTGAATTGGAAACACGTAGTAAAAGTAAAAGTATGTCGAGTTATGAAAGAGTTGCTTGCTCGCTTTACTTTCTTTGTATGGAAGTAGTAGGATGGAGGGTTGTGTCGTGTTTGAAATGTGGCTCAAGAAGACTCAAGATAATAGCAAATAACGCTTTGCTTTGGAGTTTTTGGGAATCGCAAGGACACAAGTTGTAATGGCGAGAGTACTTGTTAGTTCTAAGCTGTGGAGCTTCTCTAAAAGGTCTTGTTATTACAAGTTTAGCTTTCAAGTTTACTAGCTGTCCGTTTCCCTTTTCATGCACATATTGGGGTTATTGCATTGCCATATAGAGTGGAGCCACTTGGACAAATTTTACTGCAGTTTTATTTGTGCGTAATATATCTCCTCGAACAAGGTCATTATTTCTTGGGTATCTTTGTGAGCTCTCGATCAAAGAACAGTTTCGTTTTGGAGATGCCGAAGGAAGCGAGAAAAAAGTGGGGAGGAAAAGTTTAAGCAAAAGCAACCACTAACTCGATGACGATACATGTGACATCGTATGCATGTAGCCAGAAACGCTGTTCCTGTTCATTGTCTTTTTTTACTTTGCTCCATATCTAATTTTTTATTAGGATCGGAAACCTTTTAAACGCTGATGGCAAACTTTAAATAAATGCTATATCTTAAACTCGTTTTGATGCAATACTGACTGATCGAGTCCTCCTTTCTCTTAGATGGGCATGCAGTGAAATGGGGATATATTCCCTTTTCATTTTTACCGAATAGATAGCAACCTTCATGTCCTTAGGAGAAAGACGTTCCCAACTACCATTGCATCCGTTTTCTTACAAAGATGGGATGACGACGATAAGCTAGGCTTTTTTTATATCAACTTGCTTTTTCCGGCCAGTAGAGTTGGAGTGCACATTTTACCTTTGTCTTGTATAATAGCGAAATCTTTGTCTACATTGAAGACATCTGTAAGGTTTTTCAGATATGGGTATTGAGTTGTTTGTCCTGATCACCTTTAAGAGCATAAGCCCTTCCACAAATTGCACAAGAGAATGGTCGGTCGTTGGAATGAACTTGGTTGACATGCTCATCTAAAGTGGGTCTCTAAACAAACTTATTCGGAAATTCCTTGCATTGCCAAGGCCTTTCTCCAGTGTGAAATAAATAATGCTGCTTAAGCGCCAACTTTCGGCCAAACTTCTTATCATAAATGGAGCCACTACTAAATGGATTCTCTCTAGTTTGCATCCTCGAAAGAAAATTAGGCATAGCATCCGAACCAAAAATTTTGAGGAACACTTGACACTCTTTTCCATTTTTTAGATCGTGTACTCATTAAAATGACATGCCCACACTTTGTGGGCTTGAAAAGGACGTCGGAAACTTTGAACAAAAGCAGGGTTTCTCCTTCGTATGCTTTGCTATATGTCCTGACAAAATATTCGTTGATTTAAAAGCCTTTATACAAATAACGCAAGGAAATGGTTGGTCATCGGAATGAATCATGCAATGCTCCTTGACTTGTTCCTGGGATAGAAAGCGTGCCATGCAAACTTTACATTGGAACGGCTTTTCTCCAGTGTGAACACGTAAGTATATTTCCAGTTTCCATTGTGAGTCTACGGCTTTTTGACATACGGAGCAAAACCACTTTTTCGTCTTTTGGGATTAGGGTTGACCCTCATTTTTAGTGGGATTTAGCTGCAGTCAGCTAGTTCTAAAAAAATGCAAAATTAAACTTTTGCCTTACGCATTGCGAAATTTAAAATTCTACAGGGAGTTATTGTTGATACATGCAGCTGCGATATAATTTTAAGGAAAATACCAACACGTTTCTTTTTGCTTCAAAAAGGTTCTTTGTGCACGAAACAAAGACTCTATCTAGTCTGTTACAATGCCAATCGCTTAACTGATTTCAACAGCTTTGTTTCGCCATACTTAATTTCCGAGTTGAATGAGAGGATGCTCACCGAGTGAAACTGCGTATTAGGTAAGGATGCTACTAATGTATAGTTTATGGTGTTTTGATGATTGGTGATGCGAAACACTCTTTACTTGTTGTAGTAAATGCTATATATTATGAATCATTTCCTCTAGTCTAGACGCTCTAGATTCTAAACTGATGTATTGCCTTGAGCAACATTTTTAAGTGGCTTCGGAAGTAACTAATCCCACACTGGGAGCATAATTTTCTAACTCAGTCTAAAAATATTGAGAGCTAATTCTCGACATGGAGGACTCTCCAGGAAAGAGAAAGGGTGCGGCTGCAAGAGTAATAATATCTAGTTTTCAAGAATGGGAAAAAGTAAACCAAGATAATGCTGAAAGAAGTTTGTAAAATTGGTAAATTTTAATTAAAAATTTTGAGCTAATAATTTTTTTGCAATGTAATTATTTATTAGTTATCTGTAAACGGATGTGAGTCGACGAGTGTCAATAGCGGGTAAATGTGAGCTACATGCTGTCCAAGGAAATTGTAATCGTTACCTCCAATTAGGGAAGTTAGTCCCGAATTGAACCCGAATCGGTCCGTTTTAAGAGCTCTCACTGATATGTCTTCAAGAAGGAGCCAGGCGAGATAAAATAAGGAATTTGTGGACAATTTTTGCAATCCAACGTGGTGGAAATAGAGGAAAGATTTCTCTGTTTCCATCAGCCTCGTCAAAGCATCATCTACACTTGCTAGAGATTTTATTGCTCTCAAAGTCCTACGTAAAAAACAAAGTATGTGAAAACGATTTTAAAGGAAACAAATCTTAGTCAAGTTAAGTTACAATTATTTTGAGTGTGAAAATATGCAGAAAAAAGTTCCGTTGACATTCATTACATACCTGATGTTTTGGTTTAGGATTCTTTGGCCACAGTGGAAGAGAATCCGCAATCACAAAAATGTTTGGCAATGGCTTGTTGGAATGCCTTTCGAAAATTAATTGTCTAATGGAGCCTGCTGTCAAAGTTAGCATTACGCAATTACGGATGAAAAATGGACACCACACTTTTTACGAATTGCTTTCACCAACTCAATATCAACAGCAGTGAATGAATATCTCCAATGTTCAGGAGTGGTAATCTTTATCGAATTATATTTGGAAGATGCCCCCACTCCAAAATACCGTAAGTTGATAGGAAGGTAAATACATCCAGAATCTATAATATATTCCACAATAAATACAAATGGGATTGGAAACGGATTTAGAAACACTGCAATTAAGGCATTATTGTATCCTCTTGCTCTAGGACTCTTTTGGATCCTTGACCAAGTAGGGCGAGCAACTAAGATGATCTGTTATAGTGTCAAGTATACTCAAGTCACTTTCAAGTGGATTCCTCTCCGGTTGTCGACAATAAAGAAACCATCATTACTTTCCACGATGGAGCATACTCCATGTATGATTGTTCCATCCATTTTTGTATCACACAATCCAAGGACTCTACATACTTTAAATTTCTTACACAAGTATGCTTATCTAACTCGAGAGAGCCAATGGGGAGTAGTTTTCGAAAGACATAGCCACCAAAATTGACCAACAAGAGTACAGCTTTTCGTATTTGGGTTTGTTGCCAACCTTGTCTTGCAACAACAAAGCATAAAATTTGTTCTTTACTTGAGCAATCTCCACTTGTCCTTGAACTTGGAGTAGCAGACCAACTCTCAACTTTTTCCAACTGCAGCCAATTGCAAAGGCAGCGTCGGTTGTGGAAATGGAATATAGATTATCATGAACTATGTATGCTAATTACACAAATCTTGAATATAAAAAGCAATGTAAGGGGAAGTATTAAAAATGAAATCAAAACTAACCAACATAAACTGTCTAGTATACAGCAGCTGATAAAATATTGTTTTCACCATTGCACCAAGCCATCATAGTACTAGCTCTGAAACAATACTGGATTAATTACAACGGGAAAAATACTTGAAAACTCGAGATGCTTCATAACACAATGTTAGATACTTTCTGCATTTATTGTGCCATACGGAAAACACCAAGTTTGCATCGCTCTTATATTTACTATTATCCAAATGTGTGTTCGAAATCATGATGATGATCATTTTACATGGGGATTGTATAATTTGTGGAGGCATATGAAACAAAGCGTTGGAAAAACTCTCAAATTGAAGTACTAATATATTATGGGTTAGTAGGTGCTAGGCTGTATGCAATCCCGCTGTTGTTGTTGGATTCCTGACACTGACAAAAAATGGATTTTGTGGTAACTTACCTTCTTTTTAATGTTAGCTATAGTGTTTGCCAAAGAAGAATATCGTTCTATCTATCTAGGAATAGCCTATGGTAAATTCTTCAGAGTATGTATGTACAAATACAATTGTCTTGTTGCAAGTTTTTCGTCTTTTGAAAAGTTGGCAACGGTTTTAATTAGAATAAGATCATGCTTCTTACTAGACATCAAAAATAGTGTGCTGTAAGATGCAAAGACGTTTTGATGCGTCAGTCAGTGAAAGTATGGTTTTGTCGCTCATTGTATGTCAGCAAGTATTTTGATGCAACATGATATTTAACTATATATATTAGTCTGTTATATATAGTGATACCATTACCATTTATTTACCTATGTACCAATATGTAGATAGTTGTTCCAAAACGGAAATGAAATTTGGGGAAATGATGAGTAAGACTTTGATGAAATTGTCTAGTGACATGTGCAAAAACATGACGAAACTCACTTGTATCTTTATTTGCAATTTTGCCAATTGTTTTCCATAAAGGTTTTCTTTGCTCAATTTGAGGTAGCTACTTGGTCTGGTCTGCATTTATCAGTGTTCATAAGGTTTCTTTTTGTGTTTGGCTATTAATTACATTTAAGTATACCGTAATTTCTTTACTCTTATTGTATGCCTTGCAATAATGCAAAATAGGTATTCAAGTCCGATCAAAACAGCAAAATCAGTATAACAAGCTTTGTTCGCCCCTATTTTTCTCTTTTATGTTAAATCAAATAATATGGGTATCTTGCTCAAGTATGGCTATTAAAATTAAAGACTTTGAGATTTGGGACTGTAAATATTTTAGTTCAGGTATCTTTATCAACTCAGAAGAAGTGAATGGAACACTGAACCTACTGCCATGTCTTTTCATTTTATTGCGTATTGAAAGCATTACCGGAATCAAAGAATATCCTTGAATCATTTCATTTTAAACTAAGAAAACTTTTTTCTTCTTCTTGAAGAGGAACTGTCGAACTCCAGGCAAGTCGAGTGCAAGAATTAGATAGTAGATTTTTTTAGTTATTTCGACAAAATTTGGTATTAGAAATACCTCGATTCCGACCGACAAGGGGATTTTGCAATGCATCGGTAGTATCTACGGATAAGGCTTAATGAATATTTCATCTGATGCTTTAAAATTTAATGTTCGACAGACTAGCTTTGATCGGCAACAAAAGATTTTTACGCCTACTACAATATTTTTATTTTTCCATCCGTTATTTTTCCACTTCATGAATCAATTCCCTGCTATTATGGTTGTTACATAATGTTAATTGGTTAACTTTTATCCTCCTATCATGCAAATCAATATTACCCATTGTATATGCTGCTGAATAAACACCAATATGGGAAAACACTAGGCAATATTACGATGGTAGTCCTGAGTGTTGAAAGGAACATGCATATGAAATGGGCATGCAATTTTTTTTCTGTCTGCTTGATTGTGTAGTTTCGTCTTACCAAAGACTCATCAGCTGATCGGTACCAGATCAGGACCACACAACCAAGCAGAAATAGGTTGGGTGGCCGCAGAAAAGAGGAAAAGCGAAAGACACATAAAAAAATTTACAAATGATACAATAATTAACAATAATTAACAATATACACAGTAATTAAAAGTGATTAACAACAATTTACAATTCATTTACTATAGTATATATGTTTGTGTTAGTTGGCAATGTGGGGAATATGCTATTAATTTCATCATTGGCGATGACGCGGAAACGTTGCCAAATATCCTCTCCTTGGGTTAAAAAGTTATTTTCTGCGAAGACTGCAAAAAAATGGGCTCCGTTGCAAATGCAGTCAGGAACACCACTGTAAGGAAAAGACATTTGGATATTAAAAAAAATAAATTATACTATTTCATACTTTTAATTATAAATTATATAATTATAGTTACCTGAAAGGGGAGTGCAATGCCCGGTACATAGGGATCCGTTCGATGAACTGGCGAGCGTTGTCCACGACGCTTCGCAGGGAGTTAATGACATCAGGGAGTCTAGAAACCGTGTAGAGAAGGTTTCTTGAGACTTCATTTCGGATGGTGATCATCCGCAAAATTCGTCTTTCGACTTCGACTGCATCCAGGAGGAAGTTCTCCAGGATGTCGAACTCTTCTTCCACCTGGTTGAAGAGCTAGAAAAACAAACACAAAAGAAAATAAATTATTTCCAGCTGCACATTAACTGTAACACTTTATTAAAGACGCAAGTTTATATTTTTAACTTACCTCTAGGTGGTTAAAAAATGTGCAGCAAGCCATGTTCACTTCGTTTCTTCAAAACAAGACACCTTCAATGGAACAGTCACTTACAGTTTGTGGATGTGCAGTTATTGAACAGAGAACTTGTCACATATATTAGCAATAACTTGCAGTAGAAAAACAATCAGCTGCAGTAGCATAGCAATCAGTTGCAGTGTTATAACAAACACTTGTAGTAGAAGAAAGAGTGAGAACTGAAACTGAGAACTGAAAAGGGACGTTGTTTACCTTCCAACTGTCTGAGCGCAACTGATGCTTTCGGAATCAGCTGCTGGCTACGGACAGTTCTGTATGTATGTACGTGTAAGTATATAGCAGAAATGAGTAAAACTGAAAACTTTATACAAGCTTCCATTACAATTGCAATGCACAGGATGATTTTTTCACATAAGAGTTCATCACATCGGCCCTCAGTATCGAAGAAAGGAAAGGATTAGCTATCGTTAGGTACCTGAAGTCCGTGTGCGACTGAATGCAGCTAGCAGTGCAGCAAGCAGCGACCTAACTCACGATCGCTAGCTTACGGGTTATCCTTTCTTACTTATTACCCGTGCAATGCAGTGATATGCATAAATGCATTCATACTTCCTTGCACTGTTTTATTGCAGGTACCTAAGTTTTAAACACATCGTCGTCGTTAGTAAACAAACCTATACATACAAACACAAGACAGCACCATTGCAGTTGCATCCCAGATACATACATACACATTGTCATTATGGTTTTGATTATTATTTTTCTTAAACACTAAAAATGTTCCATCTTAATGGTCAAAAGTTGTGATGAAAAATCTGAAAAAGAGTGAACAAACCAATTAATGTAATGAGAGGGGTTTGCCACAGACTGAGAGGACAGAGACCCTCAAGTACCATCAAATATTGTATTATCATTCCTTCTCACTCTTGACCAGCCGTAATGATAATTATTGCTGCAGTGTAAATATCAAATAATATAATGCATTTCATCTTCCACTCTCTGTTTCCTGTTCATTTGCGCATTATTTCACTTTTATTATTAGTGCAAGGCGTACCGTCTAACACCAAACTATTGATTTTGTCCTGACAAGATATTACTTTTGGATCTATTTTCATATCTTATTGTACCAAAGGCCAAGTTGCTACATTAAACATTAGCTGGTCTTAAAGACTCGATGAAGATGTATTAAAACTGAAAAAGAACCTTGAGCGCTACCAACAAAATTATCTTGAGTTTATATTGCTTATGATGATGCTGCAAGCAGCATTACTGATGAAGCTAATGCTCTCTTGTGAGCATGGGAGTCATATTTATGAAATGATAATTTAAACATGCACACATCAAATAAGCGGTTAGCTAAGCTGGTGGTGCGGTGCACCACACATAAAACAACAAAACGTAGACATTGCTAGCTTACCAAAAGCGTTTTTTGGCATACTCCTACAACTTTCTGTGTGCGGTGGTTTGCTAAAACTACAACATAATGCGCGCATGTAGCTTTTCAAGCTTTGTTTGTTAACACTATACTGGTCTGAACATGTCCACGTCTAACGTGCACTGCAGCGCATGTGAAAGTTGCTAATGCTGCAATAGACTGGAGCTCAGCCATGACAAGGACAAACATTTCTCATTAAGTTTAATATCAGCTCAGCTCTTCCTCCTTCCAGTCCGGTTTCCCACATTCAACATTGCAATTTTTAATCAATGTTTGACTTTGAGTTTCGTTGTTATTTCGAGATTTTCGATCCATATATTTATCATCACTTTGACGTTCTAGCAGTTCATTACATTTTCCCTTATGATTCTTGCTACTGGCTTGATTTCGATACTTTGTTTCAATCAAGTAATATTAAACGCTCTCTCTGCCAAGTTGCATATCATAATTCAGAATATACATATTTTATTGGAGCACAAGAGTTATTATCCTTCTCCATCCTATTTTAGGATGTGAGCATGAACAAATCTTTGATTAGGAATCAGCACACTTCCCTCTTTTCCATGTCTCCACTTATAGCATTTCTCAGATTGATGGACAAAATGTTTAGTAATTTTTCAAATCTTGCTCATTTATTATCACCACCACACGACCATTATCATCATGATCTTCATCATTTTCATCTCTCTACAAACTTGATTCATCACATCACATCTAATAGAGATGCACCACCATCAATTGTTGGATTTTAGCACTGCTTGACTTTGGAATGACATGGTGCCGTTGTGCTGCCTTCCACATGTATTCTAAGAGGATGTTGTAGATGATGATAATGGTACTGATGACGATGATGCTATTAAATAATGATCATTCTCTGATAGCAACAATAATAATAGTAACATCAATGAAAGGTTGGTGGTGGTACTATGCTAATGATGATGATGATTAGAGCAAGTAAAAACAAGTAGAAACTCTGTTGATTTGAGTGTCTAATCTCAAAAAGAAGCCAGAAACTAAGCACCTGAATGAAGGAGCATATTTTTACCGTATATTTTTGTTGTCAACAGGAACACGTAATTTCCTCGCTTGGTCAATCACTGGCGCAAGCTCGAATTAGAAAGCATTAGCAACACCTTAGCAAAATAAGTGGTGGGTGCACTTTGCTTTGCGTTCATCCGCGTTTATCTTTTACTTTTTCCGAAAAACAAGTAACTATCGCACACATATTGCGTGTATAGTATACTTATCTAATGTAATAATAATCTATTGAATAATGGGTGTAGGTATTTGACTGACAGACAATCTCATCTTACTTTTTTTCAAAACTTTGTGAAGCCCTGTAAAATGCTTTGTTAACATTTGAATTTGAGCATACTCGTATTGCTTTAATTAATTAGAGTTTTATGTTTTAAAATATAAGAATACACACATACGCAGCCACGAAATCCAAAGATGCTCTCAGTAATTTTTGCCCTTTTGAAACTGATGGTGAGCAAACAATTGCGCAATAACCCTTTTCCATGGACTACGCATGCAGCTTTGAAACTTTGTATGTAATTGTATGCGTACCGTTCTTGCCATCCATCTATTCGTCACGCAGCATTAGCATACATACGTCATTAAAGTGTTCCATAACCATCAAAAATTTGTTCACATCCATTGAACAATCTTTTTTCTTAATGAATTGTTCATATGTATACATATGCCTATACTTAATATGCTTAATCGATTCAGAGTCACAGAAAAAGCAGCAGTCCAAGCATTGGAAAAAAGTAAAATGGGCAAGCGTTAAACACCACTCATGGCTAAGCTAAAGATGTGAATGGAAAGGAGTAAGTCGTTTTTTATGTATTGACGAATGATTGTTGCTGCCGCTGTTGTTCTTTTCATGTCACCCTCTTATACTCAATCAGTTTTTCTTCACAGTCCTTCTGTTCCATACACCGGTGCACGTATTACGAAAAAAGAAGTTACTAGTCTCGCAGCTCCTTTCAATAATTTCAAACATTTATCAAGTATGAAGCCCGCATTGTATTGAAGTGACTCTTGTCTCGGTTTTCACATCCATTGACAAACTACTTATCGAGGGGTGCCGTTAATTGGACAGTAATGTGAATGACATCTGATGTCCTTTTTGTTGCAAAGAACATGACTAAGAGCGTAAACCATAAACCATCGTATTTTTATTACTGCGGGATGTGTCAATTTTATGTGCTCAAGAGCTGGACTTGACTTTGTATTAAAAAAGCGCATCATAATTATTGCCATTTATAATTTAACTCTTTGACGCATTCAAAAGTGCACGCATGCAATCACAAGATGACGATGATGATGTGAAGATGAGTAGGATGATGATAATGATGATGATGATGAAGAGAATAAATGAATAAACATTTCCATTCGATTAAAAAAAAATCTGAACAGAGGTCCACTTACAAATGAAGAGTATTGTAGTTGGTTGTTGTTTTGCTGGAACACATCTTGATTAAGCGACCGGTGGTTTGCCTTGAGCAGAACAAGTCAACATTTATTTATGCATGCATCTTTGTCTCGTTCGTCTGATTCATTTTCAGTGGCAGTCTTGCGTATCTAATATATAACGTATGGGGTGTCAATAAATGTCAGTCAAAATGTTCTAGCATACTGTTCAAATGTGTACATTTTTTATCCAGCATTTAATCCATTCTGCAAGCGATGAAAAGAATAGGGCTACACTATGTTCATTCAAAGTTTACTCTAATAATAAGCAAGTCAGCTTTTACTTACGCAGATGTTCAACAGCTAGATTGATTCTTCTTGGTTCAATTCAAATTTTAAGTCGTCTTGCCAAGGCACATGGGAACAAGAATTGTGCCTCTCGTTCATCCTTTTTTTAAACGAAAAGGACGAAATGTGAAATCAATGCCAATTTTATTTCGCCTGGAGCGTTAAACACGTTTAGGCAGAACAGAAGACCTATAGCCATCAGGTGCAAGTATGCGAAAGAAAATTTAAACCTAATTTAATTTAGAAGATCGATGATAACAACGTTGTCCTTTGTTATAGGAAACTGAAGACAAGACAGGACGGTCAGTTGTACATATTTTTATTCGCAATGATAATGATAAGTAACATTTAAGCAATACATTTGTGCTTGACTTGGTGCTTCAGATTTAACTTTAGCTCTGAGTTTATTTTCCATTCCTGAATCTAAAAAAACAAGAATCAAGACTTGTGGACCTTTTGATTCGATTATTTCAACAACTGAGCTGATGATTTTTATCCATTATAGTAAAATCTTACTTACCATCCAGAATATCATATTTTTCCCCTCGAAGATTTTTCTCCTCACCCTCAACTTGTACCTGCATCCCTTGTTATTTTTCTTAATACTCTGCAAGTTTTCTTGCCCATGTAGACTTACCAGTGGATGGGTAGCCGCACATAACAATTAACGGCAATATGTACCTAACTTACTTTTTAAACCCATCAAGTTAACAGCATTAACAAATAAAGATTGGACGCAAGTGCAAATTGCATGCTTCTTTCATATATTATGTTTACAAACAGCGCATATGTGGGAATCGGCAGATAAAAAGTATAGAAAATCTCATCTGCTCATTTCTCGTAAAAGACAAAGTGATTTAAAAAACATGCAACCATCCAATGTTTTGTATCGAATGCACTTTACGTCTGCTTTATGCGCATTTCACGTGCATTGATATGAAGCCTTTATGTCGTAACGATTTTTTAGTGGATTTGGTTGAATGCTATCGTCCTTATTTCTGGTGTTTGTAACTGTTCATTAGTTAATAGTTACCTACTATCTCAATTGCCGGTCATCATCTAATCTTTGCCAACGCAGAGAGCAGATCAATCAGAGTAGACGGGTCTTCTATGGTGGTGGTAGAAAAAGCATTTAAGGATGTGGATAAGGAAATTAACAAAAGAGCTCCCATCTGCTCTTGCAATGATGATCTGTCCATGTGGAAAAAGACTTGATGCATGCAATGTGAAAGAGGTTTTGTGTCCAAAAGATGTGGAGAAGGGTAACAAACACAGCAACAAAGATATGCCGGTTGCAGCTGTCATAACTCTTTTTCACTATCCATCCATTAAGCACTGTGCATAGAACTCATCCCGCTTTCAAGACTGCTTTGTTTCCTTTGTCATCATTCAGAACACTTAGGAGATCTCAACTTCAGTTGCCAGTTTCTCGATTCCTCTCTTTGGCCCAGGATCATTCATTCGTTCGCCAAGTAACTGAGCAGATTTACAGAAAGGAATCTTCAAAAGAAGAAAAGCCAACTGTTGGTCATTTTATGCCTTCAACTTTAGAATTACAGCAACAGGAAACTTTCGAGTCTTTTTCAACCTCAAAAATTGGGTTTCCTCGAACCTAATAAAGTTAGAGTCTTTATCAACTCCTTTGAAATCTCCAGAAAAAAAATTTTGAAGTAAGATAACCAGGAAAATCAGGAAGTAGTAGTAAAAATGCCATCCTTAGTGCCATTATCTCCAGTCATTGACTCTTCGGCTGTTAGCAAAAAGACTCCTGTTGAATGTCCTTTGAAGAATGCGAATGTCTAGAAGGCTATTAAGTTTCAACTTTCTGCAGTATTGCAGTTTTCTAAGCTCAGCGACAAGGCTCACGCTCCTACCATAGGGTCCAACTACGCTGCTGGCTTCAAATTGAAACGGTATACTATTGGCACGTTTCACGATACTAATTAAGCTGGAATTTGCAATCACCCAACATAATTTCAATCTCATCTCTACTATATTGCTTTTTTTAGTGCTTACGCATACACGGTTTCAAGGTAAAGACGGACATTGAAATCAAAGTACCTGAAAGATTATTATACAGATTTGTGGCTCCTATTTCTGGCCTGGCCCTGAGGAACAAAATTTATGTTGGAGGTGCGTAGAAAATTAGCCGTTTGTTATTTATAGATCGAAACTATAAATGAAACAAAAGAATTATTTGATTCTAATTATTATGGTTTACTTTTGTTGAATAGCTGGAGTCATTGATCAAGATTACCGAGGAAATGTTGGTGTTATCTTGTTCATCCATAGTGATGAAGACTTTGTCATTGATGAGGGAGATCGAGTGGCTCAGCTAACTTGCGAAAAGATAGAGTACCCGGAAACCCAAGAGGTTAAGGTGCGTAAAATTGTGTTGAAAATAAAAATCCGAACTACCTTTTTGTATGATGCATGTATGAGTGTGATACAACAATAATAAATGAGCTAATTTTTGTTTGAATTTAATATTTGATGTAGTCTTTAGAAAAAATTGAACATAAAGAAGGAGGATTCAGTTCGACTAGGATTAAAGCATAAAAAGCATCATGTTGCTGGAAGATTTTCTCTAGCATTAATTGACCACAACTAAGTAGTAATACCTCTAAGTACCTCAAAGAATTATAAAAATGCAATTGGAAGTAGTAATAACAACGAATTAAAGGAAATAAAACTTTTTCAATGTTAAACTAACTCAACTTGTATTTCAGCGACTTAATTAGTGTTTCATTGTGAATGCATGTAATAAGAACAAACAGAAAAGACATGATGGAATCTATTTAAATTAAACAAATATAATGATTTAAAAAACGCATTCGAGTGCCATTTCCAATTCCACGAAACATCACTTTGTAAGATATGATGTTACCAGAGTCAAATCAAAGTCTACAATGACTTAAATCCATTTCAAATAGTTTATTTACACGTAATCTCACCAACTAACAACAATCAATCAGTCTTATTCAAAAACATGAAACGAAACAAAGTTTGCTACAATTATTAAAACTGAATACAATTCCCTTCCTTTCTACGCCGTCACTTATGCTTCCGGTGGTGATTCGACAGTTTCAGTCTCCTATTTAATGAAATTTTACAAATGTTTATTAATGCTAGGATGCTTACATATTTGCTTATGAATCATACAACAACACGCTATATTAAGAAATTCAAGTATCTGTTAGCGCTGGGCATTCCATACCTTTATTTTAGTTAGCGAAAACTCTGCATCATTCCCGTCAGCCACATCTTGAACCGGCTTTTCAACTTAAGCTTTAGAGACTTCTTCTGCAAGAATAAAAATCAAACAAAACCAATTATTTTATATGATTGATGACCTACAGCTATGAAAAAAGCTTTTAAAAGAAAATATTTCGCAAACTTTTACCGTTTGCAAACACACATTTTAACCGGATCTGATAATCATCACATGCCAATAGTTTCTGCCTCACTTTCAACAGTCGTTGACTGAGGTAGTGGCTTCTTCAACCACCGCAACTGGAATAGCCTTGTCATCGCTTAGCACTGCTTCAGCCCCATCCAGTGCATCTCCATTTATCTCCTTTTTAGCTGGAGACGGGATGCCCGATTCCTACAATTTCCACTTCGCTGGAAACAACATTAAACATATATTGGGGTTCGTCGTCTATCTCATTGTAAAATTATAATGTAGCACAGTAAATGTGACGATAAGAAACAAAAATATTAATTATACAATACTGCAAAAACTTTAGATGAAGCCTTGATTCACACGGTTGTTTGCTTCCTTGGTTGACTTGACAAAGGCTTAAAGCGTCATGTGTCATGTCTATGATCTCAATGTGTTTAAGTATGATAATTTGGCACCAGAATAATAAAGTTGTAAAACACTTAATGAAAAGAGAAAAGGAAATGTTTTTATGAGATTTTTTAATTTCCTCTTTTACCCCGCTCATCCCTCCATACCATTACTTATTTTGAAAATATTAGTTACATGTTGTTGCGTTTGCTGATCTATTGAAAATACTACTTTAAAATAGTTAATTTATCCTACGAAGATATGAAGAAGACAAATGCGTTAACGAGTATGAAATGCATGGCTACTTTAGCCCGATACGCAACCAACTGGAATTTTTGCAAACTTTTCAGCAACATGCTTTTTGGCCTATTCAGTATGTCTCAAATAATATCAATTATCAACAGGGAGTAAGCAGCAATTGTTATAGTCATGAATTTCTCAAGCCTTCCATGTACGCATTTTGTCAAAAACGTTTTGCTCGTCAGTTTGCGTGGTATGTAGTCTTGAACACTGCATTTTTCTGAAGGTTTTGGTGCCTTTGGGAGCATCCATAAGAACATAGAGGAAATTAAGTTACGCTGAGTGTTGAAGTGTTTGAATAACTGCAAGGGATAAATCGCATCACTATTTTCCATACGTAAGCTGTTATTATTTTTTTAAACCAACAAGTTATGTTATGTCCTCAGAATTACTAAAACCATGTATTAGGATTTGTCAAAAGAAAGAAGCACTTTGAAGCTTATCATTTGTCATTGTAGCAACTAGCCAACTGCATCGGTGCTCACTCACTCACCGAAAAAACACAAAAAGAATCCTTGAGATTAGCTGGGTATTGTATTTTTTATCGTTTGTAATATAGTTTATCGTCAAGTCAACACGACGCAAAAAATGCATCACAAAAAATTCGGCGGTTGTTACCCTTTTTTAGTCATACAACTGGTGTCCTCATTTTAAGACAGAAATTATTATCAACAGCCTGAAAACAAAATTGAAAAGCATCACAACATTGAAGGGGAACGAATTTCCTGCAAAAAACTATTCACCCGTGGCAAATGCTAGGTATAATTGCGTAGTAATTTTAAGCGACCCCTAATTTAGGTGAGTTTATGAGATATTGATATGGATTGGAATTAAGGCTGACCGAGGTGCTTGGATCAGAAGGACGTGTACCGACCTGAAAACTCGCTCAGTACAAATACTTTTAAGAAATAAATGCTACCTTTGTCATATAATGCTGTAAAGATGCTGACATGTGTAATGCAGAATTAAAATCAGGATTTACATGTCAAACCGTTTGTCTCTGATTAAACCGCTAGTCACTAATAAACACCACCATCAGATTCCAAAAGCTCTTCAACACTACCTCAACAGTTTTTCCCCGTGAAGGTAAATATGAATATGATGATAACTAACATTAACATACCTACTACTACCAACTTTCACATTAATACTAATAATATACAATTCACGTCATGTGTTATTATTATTCATTTATGTATCTATATTACCTTATGTATATGCCATTTCTTCGGCTTTCGGACGTACAAAAAAATTATCACTTTCTAGCCAGGAATCGAACCCCTGGATGACATTGCTTACTTTAAGTATAAGATAAATATGCATCAAAATTAAGGAGCGACCCTTTGGCTTAGTGGCTAAGGTGTGGAATTTAATGTTAGATCTTTGCAGTTCATATAAATCGACAGATTTCCAACTGAGATTGGTTTGTAAGTCTGTTAGATTGGGCTCTTTCAGATCTTACCAGACTTATATGATTTTCCTGGATGAGGAAGAATGAAATATTTACTACCAATTCCAAACCCCTCGCCACT
>Ga0194135_10000143_pt1 | contig 41232 bp, 16 predicted proteins | sample LitLau_LLRF_2013_FD_134024 | JGI IMG/M metagenome (GOLD analysis project Ga0194135, IMG submission 134024) | Freshwater sediment microbial communities in response to fracking from North America - Little Laurel Run_MetaG_LLRF_2013 (version 2) | ecosystem: Environmental > Aquatic > Freshwater >... | reverse complement strand
GTCACGTTTGCTGTAAGAAGAATAGTAAATAAATAAAAGTTAAGCTCTTTCTTCCATCCTAATAAGCTCATTTTTTGGAAAAAGTGGACCATCGACTTTAAGTCATCAGCCTGTCGAGCTTATGTATACACTCCTCGTATCGACATAACACATCGAACAACATTTACAACCCATACAACACACTGAAATCCTTAACTGATAAACTTGGGTAGATTCGCATTTCGCGATATTTTCTTAACACCCATATATTGCCCTACACAATACATTGGTCATTATTGAATGAGCCATGCATAATTTAAAATCTTTGCAACTTATTCAATGCTTCAATCCCGTGCACTACTCCCGTCCTTGAGTAGTTTCACTACATTCCTACACTACACTACACTACACACCAAGACACCAAGTTGAGACTCCAGAGACCGACTTTGAAAAATCTCCCTGTAAATGATACACACGTAGCATTCTAGTAAATACTGGTAATGTATCAATTTGTACAATTAATCCTTAGCATCATTCGATCTCCCAAATTCATATCAGAGGCGAATCGTCTTCATTCCCCCCATACACTCCGTATATTACTCCACTACTAAAAGTGTTCATCCCCAAATGGATAAACTAATAACGATTATCACCTCTATAAGCGAATTCACGTACAATTATGATTACTTCCGTTACTGGTCAGCAACCGGAAAGACTTGTCTATAAGTACAACCGGTGTCTACTATACACACTCGTCTATACAATATATATCACATAATATACATATATATATATATACCAATTTCTACCAACAAACACACATGCACCACACACACTCACAGACTATTAAACAGACATTTATATTTTATTGATAAAACACAGTGGACGAACATAAAAAATGGATGTGCATCCGAAGAAATTACCCGTGTAAGTGTAGAAGTCAGTGTATGTGTATTGCAACTTTTCTCTTTGCACACAAACGAAGGTGAGTTGTTGTATTGTTCGTATCACTTTTCCCAAACTCTCCTCCTGTGTTTTCACTTCCACCACCAAAACAGTTCCAATCAGTACGAAATGCAGAGCACTACTACTACGACTGATGGTGATATGATGATAGCCCCGCGTTATTCTGTATCATCATAGATCATCGACGGAAATCCGATTCGGGCCTTTATAATCTCCCCTACTTGATTAATGTTCGGTTTGTCCGTTGAAGAAAAACAAGAACCACACAGGGCACTTTTACAGTGGAAGGATCTGCAACAGCAACGACTGCTGCCCTTAATAACCCGTGAATGAAACGAAGGGGTTGCACATTCACAATCGAATAAAATAAAAAATTGCTGAATGATAATGAGAAAACACGAATGGTTTGTAAGGTGAGGATCTTCTGTAGAAGAACTTCGAATGGCTTTATGAGCGGAGCACAAACGACACGCACCTGGTCCTCTTGAGGTCTCAAACTGTACTGAAGCCGTAGTAGCACTGGGTCCCCGATTCCCCTACGGCAGGCAAAACCAGCTTACACACAACCCAACAACTCTCGACGACTTGCATTCGAGTTCTTCGTGTTACAGAGAACGCAACAAAAGCATTGTCTCAAGTTGCCTCCTTACTGATGCTGCTGCTGGTCTAGGCACGTTTGTATGGGGGTTTCTAGTTTCTAGGGGCCTCAAAGTCATTGGAGAATGTATTGAAAGCCATAAACGACAACGAAGCGTTGTTAGTCAACTTCTGCATCACTCTCATCCTTCCTTACAGGCATTCTCTGCTACACAGGTAAAGTTGTGACGAAGACTTGAACTATTGTTGTCCAACTGGTTATTCCTCCTAAGTAGTAGCTTGGCCACTAAAACTGATGAGCTGTGATCTTATGAGGCCAACGAGGTACAAGGTAGTTATTCTCGAAACTCGCGAACCGTCCACTATAGTAAAGAATCAATGTATGTTGCAGTGACTAGTGAGCAAAGAAAAGTCAACGCATTCATACGAGTCATACATATGAAGGCAATTGAAGAAGATGAGTTCTACTGGTGTACGAATTATAAACGAGTCAGTCAGTGAGCGTATATGTATGAGATGCAATAATGCAGTGCATGTGAATCATTTTCATACAGTGTGAATTGAATAATAAGGAAAGAAGAAGAAGCGTACTCTTCGTGGATTCAGCTTGACCAAGCAGCAGCAGCACTTAAGCCTTTGAGACCAAAAGGTAGCAAAGGAAGCTGAGAAGGCAGAGTGTTTGATCCAAACTGCATTTACACAATGTTTGGAAGATTAAGTAGCGATAGTTGCAATGATGATGGTGGTAAAATGTTGGAAGGTGAAGGTGGTGTTCTCTAGTTCACTCTGGTCCGACGGTTTTTACTTCTTCTATACCTTTGGCCAGGTAACTTTGGGTTTCTTAAGACAGGACTTAGTTTTAAGTAACTCTTCACCAGAAATGTTTAGTTTAGGTTGTTCAGAAGTGTAGTACTACTACTACACTCGAAGCAGCGTCTTGTCCTTACGTGTATATAGAGAGTCCTTCTTCCCTTAAGTTACTAAAGGCACAGATGCATTACGATTCCAAGCATACCTTCTTATTACTTACGGCGAATAGGGCAAGGAGATATAGTGTATATGCTATACAAAGAGTTAAGCTATGCGTGTACTTTCTTCATTTTAGTTTTTGTTCGTTGCTCTTTCACTCTCCTGCTGGTTCCTCAGCTACTTTACACTTCTTCATACCCTTCATCCTTCTTTATAAGTGCTACCTTTTTTCTTAACTTTTTAACCCTTTTGTACATACCCACTACCTAAATCTTCGCGGGTATAGGCTCTGCTGCGAGACCTGAAGGATAGATTTGTTGCGGTACATATCTCAGCAGTACCCAGCAATTCACTCACTTTATGCTCTCTTGAATTTACTTTACTTTGGCTTCTTAATCTTCATCTGTTCCCTTCATACACATATATAGGAGTAGAGGAGACCTGAGAAGAAGCATTATTTACTCAAAGACTTCTTCACTTATCTTCTTGCCTTCCTTCAACCTCCACACACACACACACACTTTAACACACTTGCTCTATGATGGCTTCCCCAAGGCTTGTGCTTATCATATCAAATAAGCGTTCGATCTAGGTCATGTCACTTAACTTCCTTCTTCCTCTTGTAAAGTGACATTTTATATGGTCCATGTGCCCTTAGAAAACCATATCTTCCCCTTCACATATATATATACGTACGCTTCTCTGAATATTATTATGTCTCTCTCTCTCACTTATTACCCGTCCAAGTATCTATTTTCATTTGGCAGGAAGAAGGAAGCAGGACAAGCGAGATGAGACCGAAATGCTTTCACAATCCACATATTGTCCTCAACTTGGGTGGATTCTTATGAAGACTCTACTTCCACGGATCTTCCTCCACACTCCATTTCCATCCATAACTGAATATAAGCAGATAGTTTCCGTCTAGTGTGACTCGAGAGCGGGTAACAGTTGGTATATCATCCTGAATAAAACCTTGAAACACAGTTAACCGTGTTGTTCGGTGATGTAAAATCAACTGGATTGCATTTTCATATTATATGAGCCTTTGTATACATCTATACTATGTATGTGTGTGTGTGTGTGTGAAGTTTCAAATAGAAACGTCTTTTTTTAAATCTCGTGGTTGTCATCTGCTTGCCTGTCGAAGTAATGGAGCACGGAGTTGTGTGTGGGATCTAAAGTAAGTTTTCTACTTGCTGCCAGTGGTTTATTGATTGATGCAAAATGTCATACGGTTTGAAACTATCCCCACACTGAAGATTCAAGTAGAGGTTTTCTCTTCATGTAAAAGATACTGTTTTAAGCTATCATTCAATGTAGACTTCTAGGAACTATATAGCATCGGCTGGGGAATATGTATTACATTTTGCAAAGAGGATTCTCCACTTTCTCTACTGATGATGGGGGTTTTGTTTGATACTGTTTCATAAAATACAATGATAGCATATGTGTGTGTGTGTGTCTGGTACAGTTAGTTTTCGATATTTTGTCTCTCACTTGTACGAGACAGTGTAGAACTAAATCCTATTCTTGTCTGTCGTCACATAAGATTGCGAAAGTACCTAGACTGTATATATATATATTGTGTGCACATGAAATCCATATGTAAAGTATAGAGAAAGTTAATATGAAATGAATTTTATTGCTAGAGAAGCCTTCTTCTTGAGTGTTAGGGATTCAGTTTTGCATGAGAAGAACTACCACAACGAGATATGTCAATTTTGGGCATTTACCATTTCGCCTCCTACCCTACTTTTCCCGTTTTGCGTGTTTTACTTTCTCCCATGGGGGAGTTTCGTGGAAAAGCAAATTGTTTATCCATATGTTTGCCATTTGCAGATTTTCCTAGGATTCGCAGACACACATAAGACTGAATTCAGCACATTGTCCTCAGATGAAAGCTCACTCAAAATCTCCGACGTGTGTGTATTTATGTTATGTATACAATATACAAGCTCTGAATTTAATCTTGCTTAACAAATTTCTACGCTGCAGGCATAACTTCAAAAAGTTCACTGTCAGCTTACACTATTTACTTTTGAGTACAAAACGTGAATGTGTCGTACACGTGGTGTAAGGCGGAAAATGTCATTATATTAGTTATACAACTGATCTGATCTTCTAGGCTTATGGATTTGTGAGTTCCTAGAGTAATCAGGGAAATTGATTTGCTTCCTCTGCTCCTACATGTTGTAGTGTTGCAGTGTTTGCAAAACAACAATAATTTAATTGGAAAGATATTATCAAAAGTATTTTCCTGTTAACTAACAAGTTTCTGTAAGATTGTATTATGAGGTGGATATTGCGGGTATGCTCCAAGTTCATCCTTAAAACAAGTTGATCAAATCTTTTAGTTGAAAATTGAGTAACTCGTAACAGTTACTAGTAGTTATGCTTCTCGACAGACAACAAACCCGACAGTGTGAAGGATGAAGGATCTTTTTTCCGAAGTAACTTGATCTGTGATGGTAGGACGCTACTAAATACAAAATAGAAAAAACTCGTGATGCCTGAGTTTCGTCTTCTTAATACATCATAGAATAGAGTCTTACAAAAAACTGATTAAAATGAAGAGGAATCAAACAGGTAGTTCAGGGGACGCAATGAGCGAAGTGGCAGTGTCAGTCAGTTTGAAAGACTTCTCCTTGATCATTGTTCCGTAGGATGTCGGATGGCATATCACTTTGTATCTTTTATATCATACCCAACAAAAGTACATAACCTGCTGGTACATTCTTAGATTTTTTAAATGAGTATCTTTCCCGTATGCAAGCAAGGGATAAGTTTACAAATACCTTTTTCTCATGCGTATACTTCATAGTCACTACTAGCTATTTAAGGCCTACTCATCTTTTACAAACGCTTATATATTAAGTTAAGAATGCAAACAATCATCTTTTAGAAGATTCAAAATTCATTTAAATGAGAAAAAACTCCTATGATGAAATTAAGAGACATTGTTCCCTCCGAACCCCTCCGCTGTGATAATGAAATAGCTGGACAATGAATGTATGTACTTGGATGAGTACTTAACTAAAAGTAGAGGTGATTTAGCAGTAAGACCCTTTCCAACCTGCCAGAGGGGAACACTTTTTCAAACAATCTTTTAATAGACTCTTAGCTAATAACATGCACGAGACAAGAGACTCGCACTATCCCATACTCATTCTACTAACTTATTAAGCCCGTTATGGTTATGGAATGATGCGGTATGGATTAAAAGTGTCCCATAGTTATTAAAACATTTCTTGACTGAAGTTCTTTTGTCCTTAGAACTTGACACACCTGCCTTCAACTCTCTCTCTCAGATTTAGTACGAGCAGACCTTAAGGATCTCTGGATAATGAAGTCTTCCAACAATGCTTTAATGAGGAGACAATGTAAAAGAAAATTAACCATTCAAAACTTCTCATAGGACAGAAATGGTGATGATTACGCAAATGATAAAGGTAATATTCTTTCAGCAAGAAAAAAATGAAGGTTAAATTTTAAAATGCAGCAGCTACACGTTCCACTCTAACAATAATATTAAGTGTATGACATTCTTCAACAAACGGTCTGCAACTTCTGGTTAAAGCTCTAAATTTATGCTTCTAAGTTTGTTTCACAACAAATACAAATTCGCATCGCACTATCTGGGTCAACAACTTGTTCCAAGAAACGGCCTTTGATCTAAGCTTGAATATTTTCGTCAGTGCTTCCTAATAATAATTTTATATTGCAGTTTTGCAGTTTTTTGCAACCAAAGTGAATTCTTCATCGCTCACCTGGCTTAATGAGCCTTTACACTAAAATTTCGTATTCTATCATCATCATCATCATCAGTTGCTGCATTGTGTGCCGTATACAACTACTGAGATTTTTAAAACCAAAAGTCACGAATTGACACGCTCCACTATGATTATCGAATTAAACTTACATTTAACTTCTTGGCGAAAACTACATTTTCTCTTGTAATAAAAAAATGTTGACTCTAATCTTCACGAAATAGAATAAAGTTAATGAATTGGAAATAGACAATATAAGACATGCCGCCGTTTGATGGAGCAATGAATCCGTCAATTTAATTAAACTTTATAAATCTCTCTCCATTGCATCATCGTGTGTATAGAAATAAAAGAATTTTGCCAGTGAAGGTAACCATATATCTCACTTATCGTTATTACTATTGTGGAGACTGAGATTGTACTCTTCATTATGCCTAAATTATTGACACAAGAGTTTTACATGACCATCACTCATTATTATTATTACTGCCATATTATCCTTTTCATCGTCTCATCTTTCTTATTGTTATTATCATCACAATCATCATATACCACCGTAGTCAAACTATCTGTGGCAAAATAAAAGAACAACTCCAATTTGCAATTACCAATTAACTTATTTTGCAATGTCTCATAGGAAGAGAGGGGAGTTTGTGTGTGCAGAAATGCATAAAAGAAATTAGGATAATAAATGAGTTCTCTCATCCATCACTTATTAACTTTTGTACACACGAATGAGCCACACTCTCATCATCTGCTTCAGTTCGTTACTTCAAACTACCAACTTAATCTCTGTTATTATCTTTCCTGTTGCTGATGCTGCTGCCATTTGACGTTTCTGAATTCTAACGACAATAACACAGAGCTATCATTTCAGAACATGACAACTTATATGTTGTTCGTACTACATGCGTGTGGAGTCATTACGTCAGACCGTACTCGTGTGTGTCTATATTTACTATCATTTATATACATACATACGCATAACAGTCAGTCTTGGGTTGCAGGAGTTTTGTAGATTTGACATGACAATTTCACTATCGAGGTTTATTTATAAATGTGTACCTCAAGTCTCATTTGTGTTCCGATCTTATATATTTGTTAACCTTAATTATAGTGTTGTGTAACATATTTTTGCTAATACACCGCAGCGGACTGCTGAGGAGCATCGCAAGTTGGTTTCAAAATAATTGCTAAATTGTATCATGTAGTGCTGCTATATAAGTCACACATGCATGAATCTAAAAAGGAATACATTAAAGTCACATCCTTGTGAGTGGTTTGCTCATCCATGATATCAAAGTCTCTGCTACGAATTGTCCTTTAGAGATGACTTAAGCTTTCTCGTAATTTATTTGGATGTACTGCACGCTAATGAATAGAAAGTATGTTGGACAATGACCGATGATGACTGTAATAGTAATGATGATTGTGTTGTGATTCTCTGATAGAATGATGATGTTAATGCCGACTGACTGGTGACTGACATTTTGCCAAGCTGAAGGAAATCCTTGTGCAATATTTCCTCTGACTACACTTTATAGGGCAGATGAAACTCAGAATAAAATTCACTCAAATGTAAATTGCCTTCGGTTGTATTGGCTGCGTTTTGAGTGAGAGTACTTTATTCATACGTAACTCACAATTATTATTCATCTATCTCTGTTGATTATATCTTATTACAACTAGCTTACCTCCTCAACATGATTGATGATTAGAACTCTATTTTAGGATAATTGGTGTCGTATGAATTGTTCCGGGAATCTTTTTACTTGATTAACATGTGGTTGTCAGAGCTCATGTATACGTTAGTACATAATGTGCAACGTAGCACTTTGATAACTGCGATTGCACCATAAAATTAGCCTAACAATTAAAAGTTAATTCGAAATTGAAATCGAATCGAAAGTTAATTAAAAGTATTAGGACTATTGGCATTGCATTCACTAATCTGTCCTTCTCAATATCCTCAAGTAAACAGTTACAAACGAGAGGATTAAAATGGAGAGAAGTTATTTTGCGTGGTAAAAATCGGAGGTGCAAGAGGTCAAGAGAAGAGATAGCAATTAATATTTTTGTGAATCTAATACCTATTCCTGAAGGCACTTAAAGACGAGAAGCAAATAATCCAGCAAGAAATTAGTACAAAGTATGGAAATTATAATTTTTATGGTTTTTAGGCATCTCTTGTAAAACTTGTCTGGAAAGTTAGCCCTGAAGCAAATTCTTCTAAAGCCAGCCAGCTATAAGTTCATGTGAGTGAGTACTGAAAACTTGAGAGAGAAGTAGTTTCTCTGGTGGATTAAAACACTAAAGCCACAAGCAGACTTAATAGGAAGTTCAATATCAAGACGTAAAACTCCACCACGGCCAATCTGCCTGTAAGGGAAATAATGTAATCAAGAAGAAACGAAAGAAGGAAGCTTCAGACCTTCATCATCATCGTAATCATTGGAGTCATTAATTTTTTCATGAATATTCCCTTCAATGCCTGACTACGATGTTCATCATCTTCGATATTTAAGCCACTGTGCAGCAGCTTATTCTCTGAATTACAACGAATGCTACCAGCACTGTAACTCTGAGATTCCTTCATGCACCTGCACAAAGTTCTTCTCAATACATGTGTACACCCTTAAGGGGACTATTTTACTTTTGTATTATTTACTCAGACATCTTCTCTTCCGATCAAAGAGTCATCAACTAAACAAGCCATCCATCTATGCATACTTGGTTATGGCATTGATTGTTTCTTCTGGGATGGAAGAATGACCACACAATTTCGATTGTTATCTTCCAAGTAATAGACAACCTTATAGATGAACACAGCTCATCAAGAACTTGGGCTGCTAACGTACATGGCTTTCCAGGACTTTTCTGATGAGAACTCTGCAATTAAACCAACGTGCTAAATAAAAATAATGATCATCTTGTTGGTTTTTAAAATAGTTTCTTCAGAATCCAGTTTGTTCATTGCAGTTTTATGATTTTGGAAGACCCAATCATAATATTAAGGAAGACTTGCATAGCTTGGCAGAATAATTCAGGTTTGTTCGACTGTGTTTCCAATTGTTTAAGTTACCCAAAAGATTCAAACGATGTATTTTGATGATCGTGTTGTTATGATTCACATTTAAAGTGTTACTTTTCAATGGTTACGATTGGAGCATATTGAGAACATTTCCCTGAAAACAGTCGAACTATAAGTGTACAGAGTCTGGTTAAGGTTTGTGGTAAAACGGGCGTCATGCAATCGATTGGATAAATGACGCCCTGAGGTATCATCATCATCATCACTATTATCATCAGTATCATCATCGTTTTCTTTTATAGCATCCAATTGTTCTTTTGGTCTTCGACTACCTTGTTTCCTGAACCCAAACTCCACTTAAACCCTTAGAGTATTCTTAGGATGCTCTATGTATTGACATTTTCTCCGTCCGTTAACTATTAAGGTCTTTCTCTCACAGTACTATCCCCAAAACTGAAGAAGAAATAGGAAACAAACCTCGAGATTCATTAACGACGTTGATGGCGTTACTTTAAAGATAAAATACCAAGCTGCAGGTTATATCATTCCCTGTGGATTTCCAAACACCTTCTGGGACTGATTTTGTGTACAAATAGTCGAATGCACACACAATGGTTGTAGCAGCAGAGTCCTCGTGTATCTTTTTTATACCCCGGCGTAATACCCTAAGGAATACGGAGACGCTTTTTGCCTTTTACACAATTGTTGTGTGTTTTAATGAGAATAAACCTCCCTATTTAGACGGAGACAAACTCATTTGTCTTCTTTCCCCATTTGGGTAAAAATTTCACACTTTTGCTCACACTCTTTTTTGCTGTCATTACAAAATCTGTTTAAATGGGTTGTATATTAAGTTACGCGTTCTTTCGTGAAAGAGTTCAGCCTACCAAGGTGAGTTATGGTGGCTGAGTAATCATAGCTTTTAAAAAGTAGGAGTGATACATCATGATTTCTGAACAAATATTTAAGACTTTAAGAAACTTTATGACTATTTCCAACAGTCGAAAGTTCTATCAATTCTCTTGAATACACGTTTATTTTCAACTGTCATATGTTGTGTTACTGATGTAACATATCGGATTGGGTTTAAGATTTGTTTCATACATTTGAATTTTAAGTACACCATGTATAATTTCTCGTAAGAATCGAGTATAATATGCCTGAAGAGAATTCTTCAGTATGAAATAACAGACTTACCTAGAACCTCAAAGCCGTAGTAACTGACCTTTTAATAATAACGGCAGTCCCAGTCATATTTCACGAGAATAAATGATCTTTAAAGGATTGACTTTGTCATCATCATCGGTTACAAATAACGCGTAGCATTCATCTGTCACAAACCGCATTGTACACTTTGTATCTAGATATTAAATGTTTTTTAACCTATTGTACCTGCATTGGTCCACCGTGTTTGAGAGCCCCATTGTCCCTAACCTGTCAGAAGGCTTAGTCATCTCATAAATAATAAAAGAATGAATAAAAAATAGAGCATTGTTTTTCCAAAAGAGCTTAAACCCCGAAAGCGGAAACTCTTCTTCACCTCATGAGAAAAAGTTCAAGTTAATGAACAATGTGATTGCTCTTCCAACAGGTGAAGATATAGTCTTCTCTTGTTTGCAGTCTCTGCTGCGTACACAGTGCCTGTGTAAAATGAGTCTGGAAGACATTGCACTGTAAGATAATAAGCCTTGTTACGACAATAGCAGCAAAGAAGAATGAAAGGTAAGGGTGCATGTAACCCTCCTCCTTATACACAATCTTCTTCTGTTGACTATACAGTAACGTAATTTACTAGGAGTCCACCTTCTCATCAAACTGAAGCAACAAAGAGAACAGAGAGAGAGAGAGAGACGGAGTTTGAAGGGAAAATAATAATGATGGACATGGACTTATCTCATGAGAAAAATACAATTCTATGGTGTGTAGCAGCTTAGTTCTTCCTTTAAGACTAACAACCGTCTTCCTGAGTAAACATGAGAAATCACATGAGTCACAATGAAAGCAAAATGATAATCATAATAATAGTAGGAGTGTAATGAAATGATATAATCAGATGAACAACCATGTGTTTAGCTTTAGCTTCATATAGTCACACTATCCACTTCTTCTTATGAAGCAGGGACGGTTTATTTCATTAGTTTGGGACTATGAGCATTCATGGGCTTTTCCATTCGGGTTCAGATGGATCATCATATCAGACAAGCAATCACGCGATCCCTTTTGAACTTTCTTCTCCAAAAATACAATTTTTAATGTGTGACTGTGAGAGTCAAAAGCTTCTGAGAAAATATACAAGATATCCATTTATTTCGTAGTTACAGTCTAGGTAAGCTGTATTTTAAATATAATTGACTATATGTAAAGTGCAGTAATATGTGATGGAATAGGTTAACGTGAGTTACTGGAGTTTTAAATCTTTCGCTTGTCTCTTGTGTCATTTCTTTGACAGTTGAAAGACAATTTTGAATCGCGTGTGATGCAAGCCTTTAACTTTACGTCATCCAAGTTGTTTAAGGAAACTTGACCTGACTCATGATGATGAAGTGTGTATAGGTATATGTTCTTCAAGACACTTGCGTTGACTTCCTTCTAAGGTACAGTCTTCAGAACTGAACTCGTTGCAGTTCAATATAAAATTTCACTCTGTAGATATATGGTAAGTTTATTTTTAGTGAATCTCACATGGATGAAATTTCAAGTAATACCATGATTTCCCACACGACCTGTAAGGATGAAACAAGAAGGCTACATTGTATATTTGGGCTCCTAAATTTACATGAACTATCAACCGAATATATGTTTTACTTTGTTCTTTGTTGATCAAAAACTGAGAAAAATAATTTCAGTTTGCAAAAAAGCCTTGCTTCTTTTAGCATCCCAATAGTACGAACATAGATATACATAATAATATTACATTTGTCTACTTGTAGTTCAAATCCGAAAGCAGCCTGTGTTTGATCAAAAGAAGCAAATAATTTGTTTGGAGTAACTTTGAAACAAGCTCGATCAAGATTAAAAATTGATAAAGATGTATGAAACAAAGTCAGTCGTGGGACACTAAGGCTTAATTCACCTACATCTTTTTCCCTTGTTTTATTTGTTCTGGTCCGAGAATCGTTCTTGTAGAGATTCTTGGTTGATTGTTTCTTACTCTGAGATTCTAAGAGTTCTTTTTAAGACTAAAAGGGGAATGGAATCCAATACGAATTACAGTTTTATGACACACCTCCACCTCCTCCGACAGAAATCTAATTTACTCTAAAAGAGTCGTATTCAGAGAGGAAATATCTAGAGCAGATAATAATACGAAAACTGCAAAACAGTTGTTTTTATTATTCTTCTGGACGGTTGGTTGCCGTTGTTGCACCACTTTTGCTCAGTTGTCTATCAGTATCGTGATTCTTGTGCATTTCTTCGCTCCTTCCTTCCTGAATAGTATACAAATGTATACACACATAGTAGTAGTCTTTCTCATACAAATTGGAAGGGCTGGGTAAAAGTTGTCTAGTGGAAGTTTGTATGATCTCGCAGGGAGTAAATTCGTAAATTGTATTCTCCTCCACTAAACAGAACTAAACTGTCTCCAAACAACTCTCTATTCGAACCTCCTATAAAACACACAACCCCCCTTTTGCTCTCTTGCTAATTCAAATACAGAAAAACATCGCAGAGTCTTTGAGTATTCCAAGTCGGAGGCATTTGGATCGTAAAGAGTGCATAAAAGTAGCATTTTGGGTGGATATAATCCCATTTAAAGTGCCATACAGAATGAACCAAGTCTAATAAAAATGTAGGATGATTGGGTCATTCCGTTTCCCATTTAGGTACCCTACCTACCACCACCATACACTGCCAACTACCTACTTGTATATACACACACTGCTCTTAAATTGCTCGGGGTTTTCAGAAGATTAGAAAACACCCTGGAATTTTACACACCTCTATATAAATACAAAACCTATATCTTAAGAAAAGCATCTTTTTACCCCGCATCAAAATCCATGCAGTTTGTCTTCTCTCTTTCTCGCAGTCTCGAAAGCCAACGGAGAGAGTTCATGCTACGAATCTTCTCCTAAGAAGGTACGTTCAGCCGTCAAGCTTATCTGAAATGTTCTTCTTGAAGAGGTATATAGTCTGGTCTGCTGCTACCGTCTCTCTCCTCTTACTCTTTACATCGCTAATAATGTTTGCACAATATTTGCAAAAGAGTGAAACTATCATCTTAAAATTTGAATACGAAGACTTCTACTTCATGTCTGCAGATATCTGGAGTGTGGTTGAGTTTATCACGCCGCTGTGCATGTATCTCATCTTTTTATGCAAAACTGTGTTTACTTACCACCCACCTACCTATAAACTTTAACTTCAACACAGGTTAACATCGTTGAAAACAAAGTACACTGAAGTACTCTACATTATGATCCTTCTCATTGCCCGTAGTTCTGGATTATTCATGTGATGATATGAATCCCTTGGCAGTGGCACTAAGACAGAATAATTTACATGAGCAGATGACCCAATTTCTTTCCCTTACACCCGTATAGCTCATCTGGTGAAAGCATACACTCTCTGGCTTGTGCCTGCACTATGTGTCTATACTCTATATTACTCAAAACAATAATTTGCATTCAACTCTGCCGGCTTCTAAGACAGAAGTAAACTGAAATTGTTTTCTCTAAAAGTCTATATTTTGTTATTGCATTTTGTCATTCTTGGAATTAAATGCTTTGTATGATGAGCCACTTGAGCAACACGAACACTCGTCTTCTTTAAGCTCTTCTCTACATCTCAACAATTTACATTTCTAGAAAAAATAAAATCCTTCTTTTGCACCTTTATCATTCTTATAGCGTAAAAAACAATAATGAAACCATCATCATCATTAAGCATCAAAACCTCACACTATAACATTAAGAAAACTCATCAATTGTATCAGTAAAACATGAGACAACAATTAAAGCCAATTTATTCTTTGTTTAAATTGCTTTGCCTTCAATCTACTCTCATCACGATGCATCTCCGTATCTAAATTGCTCTCATCAACCCTTTGCGCTTTTACCATTGAACATTTCTACATCTCTTAAACTCCTAATCAAACAAAGTAACTACTAACTTCTTATTTCGAAACCACTCTCAATTTCTAAAAGCTGATAAAAAGAGATGAGCTAAGTGTCGCAATGTCGTATTTAGTATGCATCTTACAGATAAGTTTCTAGCAAGAAGTTCTACCAAGTTCAATCATGCATGCATAATCTATTTGCTTAAAAGGTCTTTTACTTCATCTCCTTTCTGAGAAAGTAGTCTTACTGGCCTGCTATTTGCATTTAGATCCATTAATTGTGAAGTAAACTTTTAAATATACTAATTCATGATTTCGATTTTTTCTATTTGAGATTTGAGAACCAGGTTCAATTGCAACGACGTTGATCATCGAACCAAAATTGCTACTTACCTTCTTACATGCACTGAAACTACTACTGGTACTACTTAGAGCTCCCAAGATAATTCTTCATTTTTTGTTGACGCAACACGCTGTGTGAAGCTCACGATTACGATTCTCTGTTTACAGGATCTCATGAAAAAACTGAAAGGAAAAATTACTCTGAAGAGAACCAAATCGAGAATGAAGACAATGACAAAAATGGACTTTGTTATCGTACAGAGGGATATGGATGGTAATGGCCTGCTAAAAAGAAAGTCTTCTCATCACTCTTCTCGACTTGTTAGACACACGAAGATGAAGACTCTCAGATGTGACACAAGCTTCAATTGACATTACTACAAGCTTTTCCCTTATTCCTTGTCACTCAACTTTTGAGATTTGAGACGACATAATATTTACAGACACAGGAGCCCACGCTCAAGTTCCATAATATGCTTTTAAATGATAGCCTCATATAAGTGAATCATATTTGCATTAATTAAGTTAACAGATCATTCACTGCACGCAGCCTTAATAAGATTTTAACTTCAAGAGTTTAAGGAACTACTTCACATTAATCACTTGTATAAATCGTTTCTAAAACAATTTGAGTCCTTCGAAGGAAACAAGTTCAATTTTCGGTGAGACTTTCTATGCACAAAAATGTAAAAATACAACTCAGAACTGTGTAGTAATTTAACATATATTTTCTTTAAAAGTGACAACAACTATTAAAGCATATTGTGTGATAGGCAGCAACCGAACGGAACCCTTTTTGAAGACAAAACCATATGTGGCCAGATACTTTAGGTCTCATTATCGTCCCTTAGAGTTGAGCCGTAAGTTTCAGATAACGACATGACATTCGATAAGTTTGAGAAGGCGTATGTGCAATTTATGGAGACAAATGACCATTGATCTTCTTTCTCTTAAGAAGATCAATCTTTCTCTCTCTTTAGTCTTACAGTACAGATCTTGTGTTGCATGTCTTGAGACAGGGTCAACTGGGTGTATAGGCCATGCAGTGCCGATGTTACATATTCGGGCATTTCATATTTTCGAAAAGACCATAACTCTATGCTTCGCATTGATCAAAGGGTTACTGTCAAAAAAGTACTATTTCTACTATAATCTAATATTGCTAAAAACTCGTAAAAAACTTGAACTGTACAGTAATATCGCAAATTTTAAATTAAAAACCAACAACTCAACTATCACGAACCATTGTAAATGCAATTCAAAATTCAACAACAAAACTGCAGTTAGTTCAACCTCTCGGCTCTCGCTGAGAAATGCAAAATCATTCACTTTAGTAGAAAGGGTAGATTTGTTTTAAATTCTCGCTTCCTAAAACTTGAGTCAACATTATTATTACTAAAAGGAGCTTCAATAAAAAGATGTTTGACAAGAAAACACTATGCTTAATAACCAACTGTTCTGCTGTAGAAATGAAAGTTTTAAAGTTTATCTCCAGAGACTTGAAGTTGTTTATATACATACAAGTTTAAAATCCTTGAGAGTTCTATGGACAGTAGAAGGATGCATGTGCTTAGACTCTTATTCTGTTGTCCCTATATATCGAATGTTGTCTTTACAATTATAATAAGTCAACCGAGATTGGTTTTCGATTTCATTCAATTCCCAAATTCAACATATAGTAAATGAACTGAGCCAGAGTACAAAAAATATTTATCTTGTGTTGTATTTTACCTATTTGTCATCTGCTTCCTGTCCTTCCAGATATTACCACACTTCGACCCAAGAAGTAGTAGTGCCTGTTCATTTTTTGTCCTTCCTTCCTTTACCACTCACGTCAAAAACAATCACTTCAGCTCTTCAGACCTTGATTGTCGTGTCGAGCCAATATATATACAAACATGGCATAAGAAGAAGAAGTGGCATTTTGATTGCTGGTCCATACCTAGATGAGCAGCCATTTACTTATACCAATATTTTTCAACCTCTCGTGAAGTTTTTGAAGAAAAAGTTTTGAAGAAATTGAATTTTGTCAGTTGAAGCGTTTATTAATTGCTAGGACTGGAGAAATGAAATGTAAAAGAAAGATAGTATCACCAAATACATGATTTACTTCTTTCATGTCGAAATCAATTGTGTACCTTTATTGTATTTTATTCTGAAGATTCAGTAATGATAGTGCAGTCATATTCCCCATATTTTATTGAAAAGGCAGAAAACAAAATATCAAGCACTTCTGTAGAAGAATCAATGCATCTGACTCAAAAATGATTGAAATACAATGAAAGATAGGCATAGTGTGTAGTAAAATGAAAGATACCACTATCCCTTAATTTGAAATTCTGACGCCCGTCCACCGTCTTCTGTGTGTGTGTACATCAGATGGAAGCCTCAAACTGTAAGTCTTTTTATTGAAGAATGTAGTTCATCTCTCTTCTACAAGATAATTAGATTCCACCACACGCCACTTCCATTTGAACAAGACTGGGAAGCAGGTGAGATGAGGTTTCTTAATCTTTACGAGGAGCCCTGAACAAGCACAAAAGTACTAAAAGTAGTCTGCCAGTGTGGAAGTAGAGAAATCGAGAGCAACCAGGGAAAACTTTAAGATTGTAATGTTTTCGTAGTGAATGAACATAAGGATATAGAGAATACTGGAGCAGCAGCAGTTGAGTTGACCTGTCTCAGGTAGATAAGCACCAGAATAAGAAGGCCCTTCTTCTTCTTCTTCTTTTTCTTCTTCTTCTGCTCTCGAGAAGTGAAATGATTGTGGATTGTAAAACGGCCAAGATTTAATGAACCCATAAGTTCAACAGGTTGCAGGTGATACGATGAAAGCATCCAAGGAGAAATCAGCTCGGTGGTGTTCTCTCGTCGTAAGTGGGGACGGGTAATAGTTTAGATGAAGTAACTTAGAAATGGCTTCTGATGATGTTCATCCCTTTTCCTTAAGATGGTCAACAACTAAAGTCAAGTTTCAAACTTCTAGATAGGTCTTCTTACACGTTAATGGTCTCTGAGAGTGTATGTCTGTATACCATGAGAAGCAGAAGTTACTTACAGGCAGGTAATAGGTAAGTTGAAGGTGGAAGAAGGATATGGGTTAAACCACCTGCTCGGCGCCTGTAAAAATACACCTTTGGAGAGTGAGGAAGGACTTAAAAAGTTCATCTTTGATAGTCGAGACTGTGTTTGCTGTTGCTACTTACCTTCTTTCCTAAGTCCTACGCATAGCTTTCTGCGATCTGTCACTATTTACTGTTCTACTTTCCATCTATCGAATTACTTACACAGAACTTGATCAAGCTCAAGACGATCAATATGTCAATACACGATCCATAATAAGTACGCAGTTATTTCACAACTCTGTCAAGTTCATTTTATTTTGTATTCCAATGTGTTGTTTGTTACTTTGCGCTTATTTTTTTCTTTTCAGTATTTTCTTATTTCCTTTAATCATTGTAAGTTAATCCAAATGTGAATAACACTTTTGTGTGTTTTCCTTTTGCATGTGAAGAAACCAATATTTTATCTTAATTTGGTACTTTTGTTGTGCTTTCATGTATGCGTATCGTTTTATTATCCCTTCGTCATCTTGTTCTTGAGACGGAGTTGCATGCACTCGTCTCTCGTCGTCATATATTCTCCAACTTCTCCAGTTCGTTAACGCATCACGCACTGGAAAAAGGGGAAAATGCACTCTCTGTGTTCCTTCGTTTAATTTCATCTTCCACAAACTATACATTTATTGTACTCTGATCATTCAATGCATGCAATAAGCATCTGCTGAGAAAAGTTGCTTAGTTAGTTGTATTTATCTGAATATCAATCCGATATATGATGAACCTTATGTGAGAAGAAGAAGTTTCGAGTGAAATGCACATCCAGCAACAGCAGCAGTTGCACTCACGCAGACAAAGCAAACGATACACAGTTTCGTTTCTTATTGTATTGCAACACATCGCTCGATCATGTATACATTTTGACTTCTAAAAAGTCTTCTCATATTCCTCCTTTTCTAGGGTCGCATTCACTGGCTTGGCTATATGACTCCTGCGTGTAAGGAGATATGGAAAAATCTCTTTTCCAATTCAAATGCAATTGAAACTTAGTTCCTGAGGTGAATAAATGAATTCAAATGAGGTAGTAGTGTGGTAGTAGTCTATAGGCACAATACAAGATATATCTGTCATATTGACCAAAGAAAAGAACATAATGTTGTATCATATATGCTGCATTTGTGTGTAGTATGACTTCCTACTCCGTACTATCATTTTCTTGAGAGTAATCCATCCACCTTATAAATAGACCTGGAAATACTTTAGGGAGTTGTGAATCAACTAAACGAACTGTGAAAATGCAGGGATGCTTTCTTCAAATAAGAAGTTATTACCAAACATTCGGAGAGAGAGCCAGCAGCCCATCACAAAAGTTGGAATGGCATTGTTCAGCTGCTCAGTCTTGAAAATAAGACTTATTTTATCAACAAATAAATCGCTTACTATCTCTATCTTGATGAAATAAGGAAAAGGTAACTTGAAGGAATTATTTATGTCTTATCTGATAACAAAAATAACCATGCGTCCTCTTCGTCTGCTTTGTTTATCGAAGGAAAAAGAAGACTTTCATGCGTGTACACGGTTCTTTTTTTACCCAACAACGCATACACTCAAAACGCGTTGCTTACCTAACTTATACTATTTTATGTTACAGGAAGAAGTGCATTTCATCCGTTAAGTTTTAGAATTTTCATATTGCTTACCTTTCGCATGCTAAGAGTTTCTATCTAACGAAATTGGCATTTTGGCATTGTAAGACCTAAAATGTCAAGTTTCACACTGCTATTACGATTATCTGATACACAACTGACCTACGTCAAGGCTGCGGTCGGTTTGTTTGAAGACATTAATCAATAGCTAATAAGTCCCCGAGCAAACTGACAGTAACAGCTTTCTATTTCAGACATTCTGCAATGAAATACATTTTCTTTGCGAAATACTCGGCTTGACTGTAATAACGCTGTATAGGCACTGAAAGTATGATATAACTATTGTTAGAGCACGAGCAAATAATGCAGAAGAGCCATATCTAAACTCTGGGGCAATTGAAGAACTGAAAAGGCAATCATGTGCAATCCATCATGAACATCATAACAGTATTATTATGCTGTCTCAAGTCTCAACATGTGCAGAACAAAGTGCAGATACGAAAATTGAAATCGATTTCGCGTTTGTTGTATTAATTTTTAGTGTGCTGAAAGCCTCTATATAATGACAATCTGCATCCTGTTGATTACTTAGCTAATTTTTAACGGACAATATATCCATCACATCCACAGAATCTGAATAACTTACATTCTGGTCCCTTTGTATTCAACTGGTACGTATTGTGTTTTAATATACGCTCCCCTGCTTCAGAGTTCGTTAAGTAAATGTAAATTGAGAAAGCAAACATAATAGTATAGGATGGTGGACGCGTATGGTATATATAAGCTTCAGTAGGACAAGCTTGACACACACAGGTGCAGGTGTCTAAATACAATTGATTGTTTCACGTTATTATTATGACTTTCTTCAAGGTTACGTAGTCCCGTGAACTCGCCACGCAGCAGTAATGATACATGGAAAACTCCAATCAATCAAATTGAAATTTTGAAATAGGTTTTGATTTGTTGTTTTGATTGATGTGGGATGGCCGAGGCTTTGTAATTTTAATCAGGTACACGCTAAACCTGAAAGATCTTTATGGTTTTCATCTTTGAATAAGACAAGTGTCTTATTGGAGTGTGCGTTGAATCTCAATTTAAATAATTTAGTTTGAGATATATTGCATGAAAACAATCAGGTTCTTTAAAATAATAATAATAATAGTAGCAATAATAATATAGGTGGATATAGAGGCACTTTAGCATAAGCCCAGCACCATTGATGATGATGCTTGCAAACAGTAGAATGAGACAGAGTCGATGAAAACAAGTAACATAAACCACTCCACTCGAATTGGCATTGTTGCATGATTGAATGTTGTACAGGTAGATAATGAAAATTACTATAATCGTTAATTGAGTTAGAGATGAATCCGCTGCAAAATAGTTGGTCAGGTCAAAACGATTTTCTATTCTGAAATTAGGAAATGAAATATTGCATGATCTTCTGTAATGATTGTACACACAGTGGTGGTGAGTTACAAATTACAATAACGCTTTCACCCAAGTGATGAACTTACCAAGAAGAGCGCAGCTGTTGTATACATTGTAACGGCATATTATTTAGAATCCCAATCTACTTGTAGGATTCGAAATTGATTCCATTACCTAAAATGTGTTCAATATGTCGTTTCGAATGCAATCCATGCGAATGCAACTTTAATTAAACCTCTCAAGTCATCATAACACAAGAAAATACCTGTCAGTCAAGAGTCAACCTCGAAATTCATCTTTCTAAATGATGGACAGAGGAAAGATGAGTAACTAAATTATTTAGAGCATTTTATTACCTCCGATCTATTTTAAAGGATCACCACGGAGCATTTACGTATATTCTGATGCTCTTCTTGATCGTATGTAGTCCTACATTCAATTAATCACCTTGTATGTAATTTCAATTAAAATCATACAAGCATTTTAGGCCACACAGTTTTAAATTGCTCCAGTGTCCAGAGTAGTAGAGTACTAAAGCTAACTTTTTTTATCCGAGGTCGTTTCATTTAAAGTGACCCTTTCTATCTCGTGAGTATTCTGTGTATACACAGCAATCGTTTCTATTCTTCTTTTTAAGTCTACCATGGAGGACAAGCCTTCTCCATCCTATGCATATCTATCTTCATTTTAATTTAATGAATACCAAACCTAATGAACAGACAGAAGAAGGTTCATAACGCGTACTTCTTTGACCTTATTCAATTCAGTAGCCAAGATTGACAGCTAAGATACCATTTCCAATCAAAATAGATACGATATGCCTTATTAATAAAATAAATAACACATAGTTTGTTTTACAAAGCTACTAATTGCATTTTTTATTCTGATATTCTGAGCTAACAAAATTATATTTTATTATTAAATGTATAACACGCCACATAATCATAATATGTAGATGAAAAACCAAAGCAAAATCAATAAAAATAATAATATATTAAATCTGTAAGATATATATAAAAGAAATATAATGTCAGTTCAAAATACAAAAAAAATATCAAAAAATAAATTCTAAGATATAAAAAATATGTAGTGATTAATAATTCACATTTAAAATAAAATGTTTCAAGTCCACCAGGTTGAAGGTCGAATGATAACCGATTAAAATCGTAATAATGATCATAATACGCCACGTATTAGCAATATACATCCTGTAGCATTCATGATAACCCTAATAATTCGTGTCAATAGCACAAAATCACAATATATAAGTAAACTTGATACACTCGAAAGTTATCTGGGTACATAAAATCATGGTCTGAGATAAGTTTTCTAAAAGGACGGACCATTAGTAATTCATTTATTAGTGATCAAAATTGTCGTAACGTCGTAAGTACCTTAAGTAAAGTTCCAGGTAAAGTCTTTCTCTTACCACCAAGTACTTAATTACCAATCAATAAAATATTGTCATGTATGGATGTCGTTATATTCAATACCTGGGTTGTTTTTGGGCGAGCCTAGCCGTGGCAATTGTTCCACTGCTGGTTTCTTTTTTCACGAAAGTAGTTCCTCTTTCGAAGTTGGTAAAGTACTTGTTATTGTGAAGCGTTTCTGTACTCCGAGGCCTTAATGCTGCCCCCATGCTAAACCGGGACATAAAAGCGAACATGTCATATGCACTTGAATGAGCCCCTACAGAATATTCCGAACGAGAGCCTGATGAATTAGACCTTCCATATTTGCTACCGCTTTTGCACTTATTTTTGTTTTTGTAAGCACTCTTGAATGGAGCAGGTGTGGGTGAAATAGTTCCTGCAGATAGTCCTGAGTGAAATCCAGAATCATTCCAAGGTCCAGGTAAGCTATCGTCATCAGAGCTGCTCTTGGAGAAGAGAAAGTCAGACGAAGAAGTAGAGGCTGAGCTAATAGGGCGTGCTTCAAACTCTTCATGATCATCTTGCTGACGATGATTAACATCCTCCTGATGCATCTCCATCAGCAGTTGAGGCCCGAATGGATTAGTGTCATTGAATAGTTGATACATATTGTTGGTCATCTCCATATCGTCAGATGCAACAGTAGGTCCACGAAGTAAGTCGTTGACGGTGTAACTGGGATCATCAACTACATTGTAGTCCACGACTAGATGCAATAGATGAGTGGTATCAAGGTTCAAGGAAGATCCAGCCTGACTTGGAGTTTTCTTTTCATCAATATCCTGCAACTTTTGTTCGAGATTTTGTAATCCATCCTGTTGAACCAAACGCTGTTCTTCTGTTTGTTCCATTCCCAGTAATCGAAAAAGAATCCTCGTGTTCTCCCCTTCGTCTTTTCCAAGGACGTCGAATTCTCCCCCAACCATCTTAGCAATTTTCTCTTTAGGTATTTCTGACAAATTCATAAGTAAAATTAATCTTTCAGTTAGAAGAGCACAGCCAAAGCCAAAATCCACACTGCTAGTTCAAGCTCTAAAATGAAACACACATTGACACTTACCGTTAATATTGATAAGAGCAGTACACGCCTTTTTTCTCAGTGATCCAAGCTATTCTTCTAGAATATCTGGAAACAATTGTTCTCTATCGACTTGAAACGAATATCTCCTGATAATGGAGCAATCAACGGAATCCATAAACACGGAAGATAACTAGCGACACAAAAATTTTGACCTTGATCGACTTTAGTCTCGCCTGAGCACCTGATGTCTCGAGTGCTTCTATTCGCTAAGTCAGAATGAAAGGAAGAAAGGCCATTTATTAGAAGAGCTTGGTTGCCAGTTTCCACAAGAATGCAAATTCTTTCCTTAAGTTACTTGGACTTCTAACTCAACTCCAACCATACCATGTCCGTGCATGTAGTCTAGAGTAGAATGAGACGCTAGATATTGCTGCCCGACATGTAGAAGATGTCAGACACGGTGTTACTATGCAGAACTTAATAGACGGCACTAAAGGTACATCATTCCCAGTGAGGTATTGCATTTTATACAAATTTCTTCGAAATGTGTGTTGTCAAACTTCCAGTATACATTTAGTTGAAGTAGTGTAGGTGGATGTGAACCTACATGTATTTACAAGAAAGGCATGCATTCCTTTTATTGGATCTATTTAAGACCTTACACATCGGATGCATATCGCTATGCTATCTGCCGCATATCCAGCCTGCACTAAACGTGGTGTAGTACCAGGTTTCTCCCTGATCCCTGAAACAAAAATGTAAAAATTAAAAAAAAAGTTTGGAAGCCAATATGCCAATGCGAGTATTCATGAAATTAGACTAATGCTCATGTACTGCAGGCAGATCTCTACTGCTTCCAATTTACATCCACATCAAACATTTCTCTTACATTTTGTACGGTGATAGATTACAGCATAAGAGTTTCCTTCTTTGCTGACATGGCCATAGAAGCAGTGTAGAAGCACAGCTTTATATGATTTCAATGATATCTTTTCAGATAAACAAATTCACAATATGCATACATGCATTATTGTCCAGTTAGCATATACGAAAAATCAGGAGAAATTCCGTCGAAAAGGGAATCTCTGCAACTGCCAGTGGGTCTCTCTGTTACAACTTACAATTGCTCACAGTTGAAGATGGAGACCGGTTTTTTAAACGATTCGTTTTAAAAAGAACTACACAGCATATGAGAGACATGAGTATGAAATAGGAATTGCGAGCAGTTCCTTGCAGATTTCAATTAGATATGAACTGAAGTTGTAAGCAATAAGTTGACTAATGTCTTACCTTTCCAATCGAAGTTGGTGTTCCTTTTAATGATGAGAAGACTACTGATTTGGGTTTTGGGGTGGAGATGGATCCTACTTTGCATTTTAAAATGTGCATTATTATTTTTATGATTTCTATTAAAGTGAAATCTACAAGTTTGCTTCACATACATCATTACACCGCAGTGTAGAATGATAATTACTATAATTTGCTCCTACGTCTAAAGAGAGAACACTGCCAGTTAACTCTATTTGAGCTTTTTTCATCAAAATAACGAACAATAATGTTCAAAAATCATTAACCCTGAAGGCTTGTAAAAGTAAAATGGTAGTGTGGGTCTTTTTAGCAATTAAGAGACCTTGTTTGCATAGCAGGTGGTAGTGGTAGTGTGGTGGGTGACTTTAATCACAAATTAGTCTTAGTAAGACACACACACACACTTAAGTATAGAAAGGAAGAAAGAAGCAGATAAGGTCAACAGTCGTTTGATTAGCTTGTCAGCATGCAATATTTGGAGAGAGGTGGGGATCCCTCCCACTTAGTCAATCAACCTCCACCATTTCTAATTCCAATCCCTATTTGTTTTCTCGATTTAATTGCTTTTTATTGTCTTTTCTCCCAAGAAAGTCTACAACACGGTGTATGCATACACCTGGCCATTTCAAATATAATTACTGGACACAGCTCATTCCAAACCACACAATGTTGGGTTGATGCAATAACAGAAGAGTAGAGTGAATGGGAAGCTACCATCAGAATGCTTTGTCATCTTCTTTCTTCGCCAAATAAGAGTTTGTCATCTCCCGTCTTAATTGCAAACGGTTCTTTTGTTCGACTCTTGAGAAGACTATCATCGGTTACATATAAGTGCTAATAATTTCAACGGAAATATCGAATGCTGTGCTATCTGTTGCAGTGTAGGAAAAATTGACACACATCACCTAACATCACACAACTCACTTGTGTAGCTATAATATGAAACATTGATGTTTATTTTAATTGTTTTAATTGAAATGATTTGAACTATTTTGCATGACTGTAAAAGCTAGCACAATCATCGGGTGAAACATACCTTTAATTACTACTAAATACTCTAATTTTTGTTAACATTACACTGGGCGTGGAAGAAATACAAAATTTGCTACTATCAAAATTTCAAGCCGCTACTATAATAACCAACAAGACTTGACTAAAGAGTAAAGAGGTATCAACGTAAGGTCAAATTCGAATACAAAATCGATTCAAGAAGTTTATTGAAGCTTTTTATCATTAATTGTGTATTTTGTGATTATGAATTCTAGAACAGTCAGCTATTTGGATTAAGAATTTCTAAATCAGCATACAGCAAACTTTTTCTTTTCATTTTCATTTTTTATTTTCAAAGTGAAGGACAGTTGACTCGACGTTGGAAAACATTTTTCCACGTAGCACAACATGACCTTTCACAATCCGTAAGGAAAGTCTTGGAATTCTAACATGTAAAAGGCAGACGACATTAAACAGCATTCGATTTGAAGGTTGAAGCAGAGATCTAGTTGATTGATTTAAATATAAATAGAAACCGTGAAATTCCAATGTCCTTATAGTTATGCTACATGCATTGCACAAATAATATTATCGTTAAAATTTATTTCCCAAGGGTCAAGTAAATAGCCTCCACTTATTGCACACACACTAACAGGCAAAACACTCGTATAAAACTGATCATATCGCTTAACTGCATGACCCATTGCCTAATATTATTATGCTGCTACTCGTAATCTCACATCTCTCTCTCTCTCTTTCTCTGAAGTCCACCAGAAATAATTCATCACTTAAAGGATAAGCAGAGGGTGAAAGCAAAATGTATTCACTGCTTGTTCTCTCGCATTGCTTAATGGTACAAATGTTTTCAGCAAATCTAATCTTGGAGCAACGAAATTATTAGTGTAAGCAACCCTTTCCCTTCCTCGAACGACCAAAGTCTCGAGAGTGGAAGAGACGACAACATTGAATCTGCAGTATATTACAGACAGAACATAAGTAAAAGCAACTCATCCCCATTTACTTTCGTTATGTAGTGTTGTGTGTGCATCGCGTTCTCCATTCAATTGAAGCAAAAGTGCTTGCATAATTCAAATGTAGATTAAAGTGCTGATAGCCCGGACCTCACCAACTACGAGAAGACTTGTTTTGCTTGAAAGGACTCACTTCGTCTTCTTGTAGTCCCAGTCAGTCAGTCACGTCATGTCGTTACTTTTAGCAAAAATGTCATCCCTTCACTAACCAATCTATCTTTTGTTCATAATTTTTTTCCTCTTTGCTCCAAACCAGTAAAGCATGACATGGAATGACCAATGGCAATTTAGTCAATGATGTTATTCTTCATTCTCCGTAATTGGATTCAGTGAAGGAAAGAGATGTCGATAAGACAAACGCACGGACGGTGGAGGGTGAGGAGGGTTGGTTGTCCGCATTTCTCTCGTCCATTAGAAGCAGTTCAGAGAAAGAAAAGTCAAATCGAGCAATAATTTTTTGGCAGTTTCTGTGCGAGAGTATTTCTTGGGATGATCTTGTAAGGGTTAGAAAAGAGAAAAGTTGTCGACTGTGTAGCATAACTATACGTATGTAGTAGTAGTACGTCGTGTAGTAGTGGGGTTGGTGAGGCAGAAGACAAAGCAAGGGATGAAGAAGATATTCAATTCAGTGAAGCAACGATGATGAAAGAGTACGAAGGAAGGGGACAGAGAGAAGGATAAGCCATTATGGGCCTGGGCTTTATCATTATACATAAGTAGCTCTTGCATACTCCATTGACAGTTACATCTGAGACATCAAGTTCCAGATTACTTCACTGACATTCTCTCGGAGATGGACACAATTCTTCATACCAACCAAGACGACGACGAGTAGTAGTTGTTGGATGGATTGAAAGTTGACTATGGCCTGTCAATTGGTTCTTCTTCTGTCTCTGCGTCTTACTTTGTGGATCGTCGAATGATATTGATAAGCACTGAGTGACAAAAGTGACGATGTTGGTGCCAGACTGATCTGATGGGTTTTTTGGATAAAAGAAGAAGAAAAAGCTTTCGATCTATACGATTTTTATGATAATCATATTCATGACTCTGACACATAATATAATGGATTTATATTAGACAATGCCATTCGGATAGATTTCTCACTTAACCCCAGAACGACATTTTTCTCAGAAATCTGACGGAAACAAGGCTTTCGGGATTAGCTGACAATATTCCTGGAATCCACCTGCAACTTACAACACTTTTATCATAAATAAGCTTACACACATCTTAGCACGCGATTCGTAAGCCGTGAAACTCAACCAATCTTTAACCTGCTATATGAACACTTTTTACAAACATAACAGTTACGCATTGGTCTTGACAGTTTCCGCTCCCCAAACTATATCGCCTTGTCCGTACCCTTCTTCTTCTTCTTGTAGTTGGAGGAGTATTGAACCGTGACGAAAGAAGTAGATTTTGAGAAAAAGGATGTGAAGTAGGTGTGGTCAGCTTTTGTAATGTATTAAGTACAAAGTCAGCTTTTGGGGACAATGCCAATGGTCACTATATACAACACAGTGCAACAACATTCAATTCAACACTCACTCTGCTCTGTTTCACCTAAAAGCCACCATCCATCAATATATACGTGCGAGTCTTTTAGAACTCGATTCAATTCCTTATGAATTCATTGAACTTGCAACACAAGAAAGGGTTGTCCGTATTACCGTATTATTTTTCCTATGTGGACTTTTGCCAACTACAGTGCAGATAAGGAACATTATCATACAAAGTATTGTCGAGTTTTGCTGTCCATTCTTATGGTGAAGAAAGCAGGCTGATGCACTCTGAATCACTTCGATTATTGAAATTGTCATCACAATGACACATCATCGCTTCCATCTCTCTCTCGTTCTCCGTGAATTATCCTTCCCATTTCGGTTAAAAAACAATAAAACCCACTTCACTCTAGTCTCAATACTGAGGATGAGTCCAATCCAATGACAATCGAATGGATGCAACCTGTGTAGATCAATAATACGTCATGCTAATCACTCCATCATTTCTTAAAAGAACTGTATCAAAAGTATTGGAGATAATATTCAAGTTCAATTTTATTCCTATTTAGTTTAAACAGTTCTTCTTGATATCTAACTGGTAACAGATAAAAAATTTTAATATAACGGAGAAACTAGTAAACGGTTGTCTACGCAAGTAAGAAGTAAATTGTTTTTCGCATCTGTATATATGTTTTAAGTTTGTAAAACAAACTTTGGGTAGGGACACTGCAGTTACGATAATACCCTTTTCTTCTTAAGACTTCAATCTTGACAAAGTGAGGATGTCTCGGAGGGTAATGGCTTGCAGAAATGCATTTCTTCCCTTGTTCGGATGTTGAAAAGCCTTTGAGATTGTTTCTTTTTCATCCGCGCAAACACACATACACACACACACAGATTCATTTACTCGTCGCTCCCTTCATTCTGCGAAATAATAACAAAGTTTCAAAGAATAGACGGAGAAATGAGGCTTTTTGTCTCTCAAAATGAGTCTTGCATGACTCATCCCTTCTTCCGTCTTCTTCATATACAAGCTGCATGTAATAATATTCTCTCTGCATTTCTATGAAGTAGATATAACGCTTGTGTCAAAAAACATCTACATGGTTTGATGATGATATGCATGTTGTTGGATAACAGGCTTCGTGTGTTGTGTAGTCAGTATCAAAAACTATAATATACACTCTTACTTACATATGTACATACTCTTGTGTAGATACAAAACACACAAGAAGTGAGTTGAAGAGATTGCCATCAGTACCAGAACAATTTGTCCATTCATCCATGTAAAACAATAGGGAAGATGTAATGAGGGTCTTGTGTTGAAAAATAAGTTTCTCTCTTCCCTTCAAACTTCTTTTTCTACTGTCCTAAGGGAAATTCACATTTTAAACTTGTTACGTGAAAAACTGTCGATTGTCGATACTTTTTATAACGTCTTCCGATCATGAATAAACCATTCACATCCGATGACAAATTAAATTGGCCATATTTGAATTGTGTCTAAAGACAATATGCCTTATAAAATGTAAGACACTGGGTCCACGACAGTTTCTAGTTGGTTTAAGATTAATTTGGACATTGCGTTTTTCTTAGATGAGACAGGAATCGTTTTTAAATACTCTTCAAATAACTTTCACTTGTTTCAACTCATCATTAGTTAACAGTTCTGCTTGTCATATGAGTTAAAATAGTGCAATATGGATACATCATTGATTTTTTGTAAATCGTCTAAAGCCATGCTTGATGAATTAAAAAATGAGTCTGTAAAACGGTACAATTTGACACAAAGGACAGTCCTTTGCTAAACAACAACATATCAGAGTGCGTTTAGAAATCGAAAAACCAATTTATCCAACATAAAACATAATCTCGCACATCATTACTCTCACTCCCCATTTATCTTGCAGTTCGATTGCATTCTCATTCACAGAGAAAAAGTAGTGAACGAGGTTTGTGGCAGATGCAACGTGCAGTTATTAATGTACAAACAGTTTCACTTTGAGACCAGATCGAGACTAATATAAAAAATGATTGGTTTTTTTGTTGCCAGAATAATTTAAATTACTAACCAGATTTCTACTCGGAATTATTTAGTTATTGCCCTTTGTAGTTCTGCGGTTGCGGATATACAGCAGCAGCAGCAGCAGAGGCTGTTTTTAATGGCATCGACTTTTGATGTATTTGGAAAATCAAATGAGCAAAGATTTATCCCATTTAAAGCTTCACTCACAGTTTGGACCCGTTTTTGTAACAATGATCAATCCAATTAAGCTAAAAATGGAGATGTTCATTCCCCCAGTTGACATTTACAGTGTATTTGCACTATTTCATGTAACTGAATGGAACAGAAGTCGCAGCACTATGACATGTCGATTTTCGTACTCATTGCATTCATGCGTTGTTGTATTGCATTTAGGAAATCATAAGGAAATGATTCTCCGGACTGGTTATATAGACTTTATTCCAAATTTAATTCTTTACAAAGAGAGTCTACACAAGATTTCTTTGGCTTGCATTAAGGCATCTTGATTGACACTAATCAGTTTATTGTAATAAAACTCTTGTGGTCAAAGATCGAAAGATCACAGAATAACACGCAGTCTATACTACTTTATCATTTACGAATAAAATCTTTCTCTTGGTTGTGTAGATGTTTCCATTCTTTTTTAACTGAGGAGAACAACCTAAAAGAATAATACAATAAAGTAAATCCTGAAGAGTACTTTCACGTGATTTCAAGTTATCTCCTCGCGTAGAAAGACTCCACCACTAAACACTGCATAATAATATTCTTTTGTTGGACAGTAAATTTATGCCCTCGTAAACGATTTTAATGTGTCCATTTGTACATTTGAGTATTTCCTCTTTTCCCTAAGCTCCCTTGTTACAAGCGCAGAATGTGGAATAAGGACAGCGCTTATTGTGACCATATAATATTGAGATCAAACTGACTTGCCCTTTCTTGCTGGCTTCTTTGGTCATCAATTGGGACTACCCGTGCAGACCAACTAGGCATAAGCATACGAGTTATGCTTATGTTTTGAATTGTAACGAATGAAGAATATAAAAGAACATTTTTTATCCTACTTATTTTAAATACCATAAAATTAATGAAGAACAAGAGAACCACAGACTGCTCAGAGATTTCTTACAACTTACAAGCACTGTGTTCTACTCACATGATTTAGTTATTTAGCTTGCCCCATTTCTTTGCATACTTAGCATGGGAAAGCAAAGCAATAAAATTTCAATGAATGTTGAATGAGTGATTTTGTATCGTGGCTATATACAACATATAAATATATCGTTCCGACTCAAATTAAACACATTTTCTGTCAAACAGTCTTCAAAGATAATTGAATAATTAAAATTTGACCATTTCAATTCAAATAAATATCATTTCACGTTAGCTGGATTGGTAATGCATAGCTCATTAATTTTCACACTCTATATATTGAAAGAAATCTAATCTAACTCATACATGGTACGTGATTGTGAAGAGGTTGAGAGATTGATTCCGAGAATTCATGGCTCATTTGAAATACAGTTACACGGCTGCGACTTATTTAAAACACGTTTAAAATTAGCCAGTTCAATACACTTCATTTCTTGCATAATTTCTTGCATTTCTACTGCACGTCGTTGATATTGGTATTACATTCTGCATTGCAAGCAGTTCTTCAAAGTACTAGTAAACTTAAGTCTGACTAATTGTCATAAGTTGTACGGTTTAGTTATTCCCTTAACATTTTCAGATACCTCATCACTTCATCAGAGTAAAGAATTCTAATCAGTTAACTGTTTTGAAATAAATTTAGGTTCCTACCGTAAAGAAAAATACTATAAGGTGGTGTACACAGGCAGAGTGTAACACGAGCCAACAAAGTAATCTAGGTAATAAAAGAAACAAAATAATAACTCATATGTGCATGTGTATAGTACGTGCATGTGCGTACCGTTGACTGAGAATGTTTTGTTATCGCATTCAAATACTTTCCATACTTCCTTAGCTTCATGCGAGTGTGTAGAGATGGAATCGAATAATTTCGATAAGTGAAATCATCCATGAAAATGTGAAATGAGACTGAAGGTCTGAGCAGATTAAGGTCTTTGGTTAGCTTATGCTAAGATTTGAGAGTCCCTATCAAATCGAGTCAACCAACACCAGACCAGCAGCAGCACCCACACCTCCTTAACGTACTTCAACAAGACCTTTATTGCTAACATTCACCCTTCTCGTCTCTCTATCTCGTACCACTCCAAAACTCCAACTTTTCTCTCCCGTTCAATGTATCGTTCGCGATGATTGAACAAAACTAGAAGAGTTTTACATCTCTCAGTACCAGCTGCTCCCACCGATGACAACTTAATGACATTGGTCCATCCATCCCTTACTATATGTACTTACTCCTGCAGCCACATAGGAGACATGGAGGAGGACCCCTCCGTAGTAGAGTTATCTTTCATTGAGGTCCTTATATGCAGGAACAAGTACACAAACGGCTAGCAATACTTATTTGAACAAGGCTGTGAAGGATAAATAATACCCTCTTTCATCTTCGGCATTTCATTTTATTCAAGGATTAGGATTATCACATTGACAAAGTTATTGACAACAGCGTGTGGACTCTGTTATGTATTAAAAGAAGTAATAATGAAGTTGGAAAAAAGACGAAGGAGAGAACTCATCGCCTTATTACTACACTACTGCTTCGTTTTAAGAGTCTCGTTGCATGATCATTGGTTAACTATTGCAATGTCGTGTGTGTGTGTGTATTTCCGAGATTTTGTTTCTGAATATTTTTCTTTCTTTAAGAAGGGAGACCTCCGAGTTCACAGTCCCAGTCTTTATAGTTTAACAGCGTGTGGTCCGACAAAGCTGACACCTTCTTATCCTTTTTATTGCTTTTGACAAGTCATCCCATGTCACTTTTTCTGATTGATCAAGTTCCTATATGCTCCATCATCTCTCGAGTTCTCCTCACGAAAAGAAACTGGAAATCAATATATATATCAACCATCTCCGTTCGTATTATTGGCATTTTTCAAAATTTCTTATTAATTTCCTGTCGCAAGAATCGGTGGTGATCTCAGTCTGCAAAAAAATAAAGTGTTGAATTATTTCGTTTTCAGTCTCGTATATTTTGCACTGGATTGGATGAATTGAGCAAGACACAAAGAAGAAATGATTACGCTGACATGATGCGCTTTAACTGAACACGAAGTGTTTTGTAGAATTGAATTCAAGCAAAAGCAGGGTGACTATTAAATAGAAAGAGAGTTCATGTTTGCTGATGAGAACTTACTGATTGTGAGTGAAATGAAGGGATAGAGAAATGAATTGTTTTACTCGTCGGAGACTTGAGAACTTTTGCTTAAACTGAATTTAAAGATTTAAGTTCAGGAGAGTGAGCATCCAGTTGGACAAAGAAATACTCTTAAAATCCTTTGAGCTCTTGAATAATGCTAAATTGCAGCACAGTGACATGAGGAGATGAGAGAGACGGATTTTGTCCTCAAATCCTTTCCAACAGGACAACTCTTCCACCTCAACCCTTCTTCTTCCTTAATCCTTACTCCATTCCACCACATGCATGAACAGAGTAATATTATCACTTATTCTCTTCAGATGAACTACCAAACACGCGACATACACGAGAAAACAGTTTCAGGAACAACTGCAAAGAGCATCAATATGTTTTCCAGCCCCCAATAAGTAATATTTGTTTACTCATTCAGTCAGTCATATCCATTTCATTCATTATTCCAGGAATATTTTCTCTCACATTCTGCAACAGAAAAACATGCTAAACAAGATTATAATTATGTAAGAATGAAAGCGTAAAATATGAGTTATTTTGATGATGACCTTGTGAAACTGTTCATAAACGTCTCAACAAAGTAATCTGGGAATAAGGAGCACTAACTCAGAATATGATCGGACGCATTGAAATCTACGAAAAGAGAAATAAAAGAAGAATTAGACAGAACACAAAATGGAACACAATCGTACTTTCCCCTGATAACACAAAAGCCTGACCCTTGTCCATTTGAACTTTGAAGTTTCGAATGGTCAAGTATCTCGTGAAACATTGATTAAATACAAATTACCAAATCAAGTTTCGACCAAATCAAGTTTTATGAACTGGAATTTTTATTCTTGTATTTCTTGTTCCAACTTTTGTGAACACAATGAGGCAATTGTTTTCCCCACTCTCACCAAACACCTCTTGTCATTTTAGTTTGCTGAATCCGTTGTTATCCTATTCAACCTTGTAAAACTTACATATTGTTATATTCACAGTAAAATTCTTTTGAACACATACGACATTTGTAGACATGTTAAACAGCAAAATCAATTTCTGCATTTTGAACAAAGAACGAAGACGAGCACGACATGTGAAGACAAAAATTGATAGACTGTACTATTTCGTACGGGGACACCAGACACCTAGAATGGCAAAGCCTCACCTGTCAAAATACTTTTTACTTAATCTTAAATTCATCTTGATTTTTAAAATCTCAGAATGCCCTGTACAATCCACCTTCTCATTCTATTTACAAGACAATCTGTGCAATAACTTCTACGACAATTCGATAGTGTACTTTCCTTTAAAATATTGTGCAGATTACATTGCAGAAACTTCGAAGCGGCACGTCAAACTAGACATGACTTGTTTTCGTGTGTCTGAGTTGATATATCCTTGGAAGAGAGTTGATAAGCCCCTACATGAGCAACTAGACTCGTGGATAATTACTCGATCTAATATCTTACAGGAATTGTACAAGCCTGCTTTCGCCAAGAGAGAGAGAATTTTGAACAGACATTTAATGGTCATCAAGATATTAATTCTTCAACTCAATTTGAGTGTTTCTGCTTGTGACCCAGCTTTGTTCTACGCCGAACGAGATCTTGACATAAACTTCGGGTTAATTTACCCAAATCAAATGACAAAGTTGAACTACTCTTTGTTTTACTCTAGAGAAACTTTTAAAATCCAGTTTGTATCTCCTAAATCTGTTAGTGACGACTTTCTAATAAAAATAGCTAACCCAATAGGCCTCAATATTCTTCTTGTAACGCTTATTACAGGTCCCACACTTTCTTTAGTACTTTCTCTCCTGTCTCGAGTCCGTGATAAGGCTTATTACAGAGTTAAATCGTACACTCCAATTTTGGATTTACAGTTAATTTGGTATTTTATTGCTCTCACGTACAGAGCGATTGTTGATCAGTGTGCAAGTACAAAACATTTGGGGAAATTAAGATTTGAATCACGCGTAGTGTATGTTTGTTGGCTATATTACTCACTATTGATTATTGCAACTTACAAAAGTGGAACAATTCACCAATTAATGAAACCTCCTGGGAGTAAGTGGATTACAACTTTTAAAGAATTAGCCACAGACCCATCAAATATGACTCTAATTGGGCTTGGGGATCGAGCGGGCCAAACTGCCGATGTCCGTGGAGCATTAATAGCCGAATATAATCGTTCCAACTCACACAAAGACAAGAAAGTGTTTAAAACAATTTTGGAAAAGTATCACAGACCAAGGAGTGCCCCTGGCAAAGAGTTAATCCAAGGAAGAGTTTGCATTTTAGATGACGCGTTTATAATGCAAATGATTCCTGAATCGTTTGAGAAATTTTACGGTGGCAGTATGTTTGGTTTATCTTCTGACTTTGTTGAGAACATGGAGTTTTGGTCAGTTAAGAAAGGTCAAGTATTTACAGTCCCAGCTCTTCATGCCCTGTACAATCTTGCAGATTCTGGAATTTTAGAATATCACCGAAATCAGCAAGAAATCGCTGACAGAACCATTGGCTCGCATTTGCTGGGAAACTTTGTATTCCACAATGAATTTCTATTTGATGAAGACGAAGATGAAAGCATAATGACTTACTGGTCGGAGCAATTGCGAAGAGGTCCCGTTTCACTGAAGCTAAAGCACATTTACGTTTTATTGCTTCTACTGGCAGTGGGATTGAGTATTGGAGTTTTGTCATTCATTATTGAGTCCTGTGTTTGTAAAACTCGAATTAAAAAGCGTCGCATTTCACAAAGGTATTTAAAATCAGAAGAGAACATTTGTTACATTACTCCCGCTAGCCTGATCACTACTAGTCTGTAAATTGTGAAAAGATCAACATTTAAATCAAACTCTATTAAAGCAAAAGCTAAATTTATCTGTAATTTCCAAACAGACATATATATATGTATCCTGTTGGATTGAGATTTACTCATTTCCTGTAGATACACATTTAGATGGATCCAGACTTATCCATTCTTCTCCATTCTCATTTCTTTGTTAATATTTCTGGATTGTTAACTTAAAATCCTAACCCCTGCGGGTGTATGAGAATGAATGTCAGATGAGATGCAATATGCTCATTTGGATTCTGGCAAAATGTTCCCTTCCTCCATTTCCCATCCACCTACTTCTCCGCATCTACTGTATGCACAAAATGCAATAAAGATTTCTCCTCATTTCCACATTTTTATTATAATGTCCTGCAAGTAAAATCCATTCCGTCCATATATTACATAACCTTACCCACCCACAGACACACCGAACCGAATCCGGGTGAGTAAAAAAGAACAAGTAAAGCCACCCAAGGCAAGTAAATCCCACTAAGTAGGTAGCGGAAAATAAGTGCACACAGAGAAAGATATCCCCCTTTTTGGATAAGTATCTGAGCGAAGAAGAGATGGGACATGAGATGCGGGTGAACATTCAGAAGAACATATTCATGCGTCAGTATCTCAGCGTTACACTCTTCGGCAATAAGCTCAACTTCCTCCGTAAGAAATGAGTGGAGTGATGTGGAAATCACTGCAATATCAAAAAAGATTGCCCTCTCCTTTTTCATACTGCATTTCACTTTCACGATGACTTTCTTCATTTTTCCTTTCCGCTATTTAAACAGATTTGGGAGGTTTTATGTCAAAGACTTTTTGTATTTAAATGTCTTGTTAGTAGTCTCATCTCATAATGAGACTGTGTGCCTATAGCAGGATTGCACGTAATGACACTCGACTTCTTTCTTTGATGATCTTTTGATGAATTTCGAAATTAAATTGACTTTATTCAAATACTGCTACTTCGTCACATGTTACACAATGTAGTTTTTCTCTTTTACTGCGATTAATGAACATTTCCAGCAGAATGTGAATAAAGAAATGAAAGAATTTCAAGCACTGCCTGAACAGATACGGCCGTGCAAAAGTGTACACACGAAGTAGGGAAGCTTTCCTTGTGTGAAGGGTAAAAGTTAAATGAAATTGTATCCGTCCAGAACAAAAGGAAAAAAATGTCTGCACTAAATTTCAATTTTTATTTATTTTGAAACTAAATTGGAAGAAAAGGGTTGAAGTAAGATTGATGAGGCTTTTTACTGGAAGTGGGGTGCAATAATAATAATAATGCTGACTAATTTCATCTCCTCACTTTCAGCTTTTGGCCTTTTAAATCCAAACCCACTGGCTGCTGTGTAGCTGCAATACAATAATGGGATATGCTTTTTAATAAGAGGTTTTCTAAATCTCATGATTTTCTGAATGAAATATTTCTATTTTTACTACTTTTAACTTTTTATGGGTTTCATATATAAAAGTTGCTGTGTTTAAATCTTCTTGCAGGTTTGATTCTGATTTTTAAGCTATAAAGCTTGACTGACTTTGTACTTATAATATAGTAAACTTCGAGATAATCTTATAGACAATGTTGTTAGTGTATAATAATTTAGGAACGCTGAATTAGTACCTATGTATAATCTTAAGACAGTCCTGAACAGTGTAAAAGAGTGACTAATATCAAAAGCACACTCATTTGTAAGTGCATCATACAAAATGTATCTTGTCTTGTTATTCTTGTTCTCCAATCTCTCGGTGGTGTGGGTGCATTCCTCACTGTTTCAAACTTTTCATCTCGATTTCCCACTTCTCCAGTACATCTGCCTACCTTCGTGTACTTTCAACAAGACTGGAAGGGAAGTGCTATTAATCTCTCAAAAGTTAATTTAAAATCTTTCATTACTCACAGATTTTTCTGGGCGGGTTAGGTAGTACAAGTAAGTAATCGGCTCGTATTAAAAAAGAAGCACTTTCAACTTTCAAACAGCCTCTTTTGTGACTACCTAACCACTTTAGAGTACAAAGCATTTGTTAGATTTAACTCATAAAAACTAAATGCAAGTTAGTTCTGAGGTAAATTGTACAAATTAACGTAGTTTCCAGTTTTTACTTTCTATTTATAAAACCTGAAAAATTCGGACGCCCAAATATAAAAAATATTCCCAAATCCACAATGCATTGACAAACACTTGGAGTAATGAATAAACCTTAGAATAATTCTCTGATGACTGAATGAATAGAAGAAGAATTTAAATTAATCTAATCGGTCTTGCTCAGGTTGAAAGCAGAGCGAGTTGCATTCACCAGCGTATTATCATCCGTAACTTATTTAGTGCATGAATAGTTCATATGGAAGTCTCAACAACAATCTTTCAAGTCTCAAAAAGTCTCGCTCTGAACTTACGGGAAGAAGTCTAGAGAAGGTTATTGGATGTATTCTACCATTGTTAGAAGACCGACAGCAGATGTGACGCAACAGACAAAAAGTACTCAAGACGTGAAGTACCCTCATCATGTTTCAGAAAGACCCTTGGTCTCTTTATTATTCGGTTGTCCGCAAACTGGAAAGAAGGTTTTTTGAAGATATTATATATTTGTAGGTCGGGAAATTGTATACGAAGCGAGACAAACAAATGCGCTCATCTTACTCTTGGCACTTCATTCTTCCACTTCAGGTTCGCTGTGATGGATTGCTTGCAGCCAAGCCCAGCCCTAAAGGATAGTGTAGTTCGTTTAAGGTTTTTTCTCATCCTTAAATTGCGATTAGTATAGAGAAGTTGCTTTCTTTCTACACACACACAAGAGACACACACTTATGCAATCGGCTTCATATATGAATCAGAGTAAATACCAAGCTAATGAGTTATCTGTTATCTTATGACATGAGTATGTCTTCTTGAAATGACACATGTTAGATATTTTTCAAAGTAACGAATGCAGATCATCAAGTTGGGCTGTATGCTGATATAATAAAGCTGCAATGACGGGAATGAAGTGTACAAGGAATGTCGAAAAGGTGATATATAATATTCTCTCGGAAGCGCATTTATTCTCAGAAACTCTCAAAATCGAGGATGTTGAATGTGATAGATTGAAACTGATGGACTCCAAAAGTGTCAGAATTAAAGAATGAGCAACTGTTCGATCACGATCACTCTGTGCGCACTTCATTTACAGTTTTGGCAGTTACGACTACACACAATACACAATTGATTTGAACAGTTTGGTCTCATCCCAACCAGCGTGAGAATATTTACAGAGTGCAGCAGGCTGAATTATTGCGATCGTCGATCGTGTATTTTGAGAACAGGAAATCTTCAATTTTTATTCTGATAATCTATTAAGTCATCAGCACTCAGGAATGAGCTTTCATCACGAATGCCTCAGTTTTAATTCTTCACGATAATTCCATTTATCGAGGACGACGATTATTCTTGCTTGCTTCAGCAATAAAGGATGTTGTGGGCTGGGCAAGACTAATAATCTAGTTTTAAATTCATTTGACCTTATATGTTTCGCTATCCGCGCGACTATCATTTCCATTACAATTATCAATTATTCAGTCTTCTTTAGGTGTATTTTCTCAGGCTTCTGGACTTACACTGCTGGACTCAAAAGGGTAATTAATATTATTATGTGTGAACCATCTAATTGCCTAAGCATGAGATATTTCCGCCCACAACTAATACTCGCAGACAGATATTATCATTACTTCTCAATGCGATCTTATCATCATCACTGCACACACAAGTGCTGCTATTCTTTATCAGGATCCAAACGTGTTTGACTAATTACAATGCAGGATTTATGTGAGATAGCTGACTATACACGAGCAAAGCAAGAATTTATTACCTTGTGAAATTATTTAATTTGTTTAGAAGTGACTAATGGGAAAAGTATGAGATTTATCAGCACAAAAATGCTGAGGTTGTTTGTTTTTTGTTTTTTGGGGGCTCTCTTATTAAGATAGTTTACTATTCTACGGAGGAAGCCAAGCAGGAGGGGTTGTTAGCTAGTGTAAGCCACAATAATAATAAGATCATGATAAAGATGCTAAAGAGTGAATCCTCAGTCACACGGATTACATAATATTACCGTAAGTAGTAAAGTACTCACAGAGAGGGTAATCATCCACGGTATCGAACACTGCTGACTGCTATATATATGCATGTATAGTGCGTGTACTACTGCCATGTACCACCAAGGGAGCAATTTAAGTGAGACACACACAAGACTACAAGAAGTACAAGTAGCGTTTACATTTTGTAATAGGGAGTGCCAAAGGGCCAATTTTTCTATCTGTTTTAGAGCTCCTTCCTTACTGCCAACAATTCTCCAGGGCTCTATAATTTTTCCACACTGGGCTGGGTCAGATTTAACTTTCTTTTTAAGGATTAATCAAACAAGGGCATGGCAGGGCAATAATGATGCTGTTTTAGTTTCAACTTCTAAATATCCCCACGTCTTCTTCCTCCGCGTATCAAATCCAAATGTTCAACCAAACTTGTAATCTTGTTTTGTAAGCACTCCTCCTGCTTTTTTCGGGCCTTCCTTATCCCATTTTGGTGCAAATTAATTACACGAAACTAAATGAAAGTTGTTTAATTCGAGCATTATGTTTTTCTATCTATGCTAGGGTGAGTAATATGACACATGTATTGAGTATATATATAGCCACAGACCTTGCTTTATTTTAAAAATGACTCTTGTGACTTTGAAGGGTGAAAGCAATTACAGTGCATTCCTTATTTTTATATGGAGACTTTCAAATCACTAAATATCTGTATAATGCATATACAGTCGTGGGGTGATGCGACTACCAGTCGAATGTGTCCGTGTATACTTACTAACATTTCTTACTAATCTTTCTTATACATTCAAGGACGGTTTCGAATTTCCGTTTCCACCCATTTACTTTAACGCAATGCAAAGGAATAATTGCATACTTGGTGCT
>Ga0194135_10000142_pt1 | contig 41421 bp, 37 predicted proteins | sample LitLau_LLRF_2013_FD_134024 | JGI IMG/M metagenome (GOLD analysis project Ga0194135, IMG submission 134024) | Freshwater sediment microbial communities in response to fracking from North America - Little Laurel Run_MetaG_LLRF_2013 (version 2) | ecosystem: Environmental > Aquatic > Freshwater >... | reverse complement strand
GGTCACCGAAGTCGGGTTCTTGCGCTTGGACAGCTTGCTCTTGTCCGGGTTGCGCAGCAGCGGCATGTAGCACAGCTGCGGTTGCTCCCAGCCGAAGTATTCGTAGAGCAGGATCAGTTTCGGCGCCGACGGCAGCCATTCCTCACCGCGCAACACGTGGGTGATGCCCATCAAGTGGTCATCGACCACGTTGGCCAGGAAGTAGGTCGGCAGGCCATCGGTCTTCATCAGCACTTGCATGTCCATGCGATCCCACGGGATCTCGACGTCGCCGCGCAGCATGTCCGGCACCACGCAGACGCCTTCGGTCGGCACCTTCATGCGAATCACGTGAGGCTCGCCGGCCGCCAGGCGCCGGGCCACTTCCTCCTTGGACAGCAGCAAGGCACGACCGTCGTAACGCGGGGTTTCGCCGCGAGCCATCTGCTCGGCACGCATCTGGTCCAGCTCTTCGGCGGTGCAGAAGCACGGAAAGGCGTGACCCAGGTCCACCAGTTGCTGGGCGTACTTCTGGTAGATGTCACCGCGCTCGCTCTGACGGTACGGGCCATGAGGACCGCCCACATCCGGGCCTTCGCTCCAGTTGATGCCCAACCAGCGCAAGGCGTCGAAAATCTGCTGCTCGGACTCGCGGGTCGAGCGCAACTGATCGGTGTCCTCGATACGCAGGATGAACTCACCGCCATGCTGCTTGGCAAAGCAATAGTTGAACAAAGCGATGTAAGCGGTACCTACGTGGGGGTCCCCGGTAGGCGATGGCGCGATGCGCGTGCGAACGGTGGTCATGGCGGGTCTCGAACAGATAGAAAAACGAGGAATAAAACAGGGGGCGAATGGTAACAGGCGACACCAGCACCGCTCCAGTAAGGAGGGCATTTAAGCCAAGGTTGCGACTACAGGCCGCTGCCAGCCCGCTGAATGACCAATAATCAACAAGCGGCATTTACCACCCAGTGGCTATATGCCAGATTCGCCGGCTGATAGATTTCCTTACACTTTTCTCGACTACAGTCTGCCCATGCCTGCCCAACTCAAGCGTCGCCTGTTTGTTTTCCTGTCCCTGGTCCTGCTGGTCGCCCTGGGCTTCCTCGCCCATTGGTGGTTCCACGGGCGTTTTTATGAAACCACCGACAACGCCTACGTCCAGGGCGAAATCACCCGGGTCTCCAGTCAACTGAGCGCACGGATCGACGAAGTGCTGGTCCAGGACAACCAACACGTAGAGAAAGGCCAATTACTGGTACGCCTGGAAGGCCAGGACTTCCAGCTGGCGGTTGACCGCGCCCAGGCAGCCCTGGCCACTCGCGAGGCCGAACGCCTGCAGGCCCAGAGCAAACTGACCCAACAAGCCAGCCTGATTGCCGCCAGCCAGGCGCAGGTGGCATCGAGCCAGGCCAGCCTCGGCCGCTCGCAGATCGACCTGTCCCGGGCCCAGACCCTGCGCAAGCCCGGTTATGTGTCCGAAGAACGGGTCACCACCCTTTCCGCCGACAACCACATCGCCCGCTCCCAGGTGGCCAAGGCCGAAGCCGACCTGCAAGGCCAGCGCCAGCAGGTCAACGCCCTGAACGCCGAGATCAAGCGCCTCGACGCACAGATTGCCAATGCCCAGGCCGAGCTGGCCCAGGCGCAATTGAACCTGACCCGCAGCGAAATCCACGCCCCCATCAGCGGCATCATCGGCCAGCGTGCGGCGCGCAGCGGCCAGGTGGTGCAGGCCGGCGCCTACCTGTTGTCGATCGTTCCGGACCAGGACATCTGGGTTCAGGCCAACTTCAAGGAGACTCAGATCGGGCACATGCAACCCGGACAACCGGCCGAGCTGACCTTCGACGCCTACGGCGACACCCCGATCCAGGCCCGGGTCGACAGCCTTTTCGCCGCCTCAGGGGCGCAGTTCAGCCTGCTGCCACCGGACAATGCCACCGGCAACTTCACCAAGGTGGTACAGCGCATTCCGGTAAAACTGACCTTTGCTGCCGACAACCCCCTACAAGGCAAGATCCGCCCGGGGATGTCGGTCACGGTCAAAGTGAACGTCAAAGACCCTGTCGATGGCCGGTGATCAACTGCTGCGTCCGACAGGAGAACCCTCGCGACGCGACTGGATTGCGGTGATGAGCGCCATGCTCGGCGCCTTCATGGCGGTGCTCGATATCCAGATCACCAACTCCTCGCTCAAGGACATCCAGGGCGCGCTGTCCGCCACCCTGGAGGAAGGCTCGTGGATCTCCACCTCCTACCTGGTGGCCGAGATCATCATGATCCCCCTCACCGCCTGGCTGGTGCAGTTGCTCTCGGCCCGGCGGCTGGCGACCTGGGTGTCGGTGGGTTTCCTGATCGCCTCCCTGCTCTGCTCCATGGCCTGGAGCCTGGAAAGCATGATTGTGTTCCGCGCCCTGCAGGGCTTTACCGGCGGCGCGCTGATTCCCCTGGCCTTCACCCTGACCCTGATCAAGCTCCCCGAACACCACCGGGCCAAGGGCATGGCCATGTTCGCCATGACCGCCACCTTCGCCCCCTCGATCGGCCCGACCCTGGGTGGCTGGCTCACGGAAAACTGGGGCTGGGAATACATCTTCTACATCAACGTGCCCCCGGGCCTGCTGATGATCGCCGGCCTGCTGTACGGCCTGGAAAAGAAGGAAGCCCACTGGGAACTGCTGAAAAGCACCGACTACACCGGCATCCTCACCCTCGGCCTGGGCCTGGGCTGCCTGCAGGTGTTTCTTGAAGAGGGCCACCGCAAGGACTGGCTGGAATCGAACCTGATCGTGACCCTGGGCAGCATCGCCCTGATCAGCCTGATCACCTTCGTCATCGTCCAGGTTTCCAAGCCCAATCCATTGATCAACCTGGGCATCCTGCGCAATCGCAACTTCGGCCTGTCGAGCATTTCCAGCCTGGGCATGGGCGTTGGCCTGTACGGCTCGATCTACCTGCTGCCGCTGTACCTGGCCCAGATCCAGAACTACAACGCCCTGCAGATCGGCGAAGTCATCATGTGGATGGGCATACCGCAGCTGTTCCTGATTCCCCTGGTGCCCAAGCTGATGCAGTTCATCTCGCCCAAATGGCTGTGCGCCCTGGGGTTCTGCCTGTTCGGGCTGGCGAGTTTCTCTTCGGGCGTGCTCAACCCGGACTTCGCCGGGCCGCAGTTCAACCAGATCCAGATCATCCGCGCCCTGGGCCAGCCGCTGATCATGGTCACCATCTCGCTGATCGCCACGGCTTATATACAGCCCCAGGATGCCGGCTCGGCTTCGAGCCTGTTCAACATCCTGCGCAACCTCGGCGGCGCCATCGGCATCGCCTTGCTGGCGACCCTGCTGGATGCCCGGACCAAGACCTATTTCGACTACCTGCGCGAGGCGCTGGTGCCGAGCAACCCGCAGGTGGCGGAACGCCTGGCGACCCTGACCGAGAAATTCGGCAGTGAAACCGCGGCCCTGGGCAAGCTCAGCGAGATCACCCACCAGCAGGCGCAGATCATGGCCTACAACGACGCCTTCCATTTTGTCGGCATCGCCCTGGGCATCAGCATGCTGGCGGTGCTGTTGACCAAGGCCCTGCCCAAGGGCCTCAAGGCCGGCGAAGCCCACTGACCCACAAATGGCCTGCAGGAGCTGGCTTGCCGGCGAATCGAGCCCCAACCCTTGCACAGGATTTGAGGGCCTCTTCGCCGGCAAGCCGGCCCCTAATAGGGATCGAGTGGCGTTAGACGGTGAGCAAGCGCTCGCGCAGCTTGGCGATTTCGTCGCGCATCTGTGCTGCGGCCTCGAACTCCAGGTCCCGGGCCAACTGGTACATCTTCTCTTCGAGCTGACGGATGCGCTTGGTGATCTCGCTCGGCGAGCGCAGTTCGTTTTCGTAGCGGGCACTTTCCTCGGCGGCCTTGGCCATGCCCTTGCGCTTCTTGCTGCGCGAGCCCGGCACGGTGGCGCCTTCCATGATGTCGGCGACATCCTTGAACACCCCTTTGGGGGTGATGCCGTTGGCCAGGTTGAAGGCGATCTGCTTGTCACGCCGCCGCTCGGTTTCGCCAATCGCCCGCTCCATGGAGCCGGTGATGCGGTCGGCATAGAGAATCGCCCGGCCATTGAGGTTACGCGCGGCCCGGCCAATGGTCTGGATCAATGAGCGCTCGGAACGCAGGAAGCCTTCCTTGTCGGCGTCGAGAATCGCCACCAGGGACACTTCCGGCATGTCCAGGCCTTCACGCAGCAGGTTGATCCCCACCAGCACGTCGAAAGTGCCCAGGCGCAGGTCGCGGATGATTTCCACCCGCTCCACGGTGTCGATGTCCGAGTGCAGGTAACGCACGCGCACGCCGTGGTCGGCCAGGTAGTCGGTCAAATCCTCGGCCATGCGCTTGGTCAGGGTGGTGACCAAGACCCGCTCCTCCACCGCCACACGCTTGGTGATTTCCGACAGCAGGTCGTCCACCTGGGTCAGGGCCGGGCGCACTTCCACTTGCGGGTCCACCAGCCCCGTGGGACGCACCACCTGCTCCACCACGCGCCCGGCGTGTTCCGCCTCATAGTTGCCCGGAGTGGCGGAGACGAAGATGGTCTGCGGGCTGACCCCTTCCCACTCGTCAAAACGCATCGGCCGGTTATCCAGCGCCGACGGCAGGCGGAAGCCGTATTCCACCAGGGTTTCCTTGCGCGAACGGTCGCCCTTATACATGGCCCCGACCTGGGGCACGCTGACGTGGGATTCGTCGATCACCAACAGCGCATCCGCCGGCAGGTAGTCGTACAAGGTGGGCGGCGCGGCCCCGGCAGGACGGCCCGAGAGGTAGCGCGAGTAGTTTTCGATGCCGTTGCAGTAGCCCAGTTCGAGGATCATCTCCAGGTCGAAACGGGTGCGCTGCTCCAGGCGCTGGGCTTCCACCAGTTTGTTGTTGGCGCGAAGGTATTCCAGGCGCTCCTGCAACTCCACCTTGATGCCCTCGATGGCGTCCAGCAGGGTTTCCCGCGGGGTCACGTAGTGGCTCTTGGGATAGAAGGTGAAGCGCGGCAGCTTGCGGATCACTTCGCCGGTCAGCGGGTCGAAGGCGCTGATGCTTTCCACCTCGTCGTCGAACAGCTCGATGCGGATCGCTTCCAGGTCCGATTCCGCCGGGTAGATATCGATCACATCACCGCGCACGCGGAAGGTGGCACGGGCGAAGTCCATGTCGTTGCGGGTGTATTGCAGGTCCGCCAGGCGGCGCAGCAAGGCACGCTGGTCGAGCTTGTCGCCGCGATCCACGTGCAGAACCATTTTCAGATAGGTTTCCGGGCTGCCCAGACCATAGATGCAGGACACCGTGGTGACGATGATCGCGTCCTTGCGCTCCAGCAGCGCCTTGGTCGCGGAGAGACGCATCTGCTCGATGTGGTCGTTGATCGAGGCTTCCTTCTCGATAAAGGTATCCGAGGACGGCACATAGGCTTCGGGTTGGTAGTAGTCGTAATAGGAAACGAAATACTCCACCGCGTTGTTCGGGAAAAACGCCTTGAACTCACCGTACAACTGGGCGGCCAGGGTCTTGTTCGGCGCCAGCACCAGGGTCGGGCGCTGCACCTGGGCGATCACGTTGGCGATGCTGAAGGTCTTGCCCGAACCGGTCACACCGAGCAGGGTCTGGTGGGCCAGTCCGGCCTCGATGCCTTCGACCAGCAGGCGGATGGCTTCCGGCTGGTCGCCGGCGGGCTGGAAGCGAGTGACTAGCTGGAATTCGGACATAAACCTACCTCTGGGATCATTGGTGCGCGGCGATACCGTACAGGAACAAGAAAGACCGCGTACGACCCATGTCGCCGAGGAAAAAACCGGAATGAGCTGGATGTGGAGGCAGATACCACGGCTTTCAAGGTAAAGGTCTTACACCCGCTAACACCCGGAATGTTGCAATAAGACTAACGGTCGAAAAATAAAGCGAAAAACTTGTCGCAAAAGGTCAATCGGCTGTCGCCCCCCGCGATGATGGCCTCTATACTAGCTCCCCGTTTGTGCACCGCTCTAGTGCATTCGGCTGGAGCGCGACACGTCCCTCCACACTCCATTCAGAGCCGCCGTAAAAATGAGCCTGTTCTCCGCTGTCGAAATGGCACCACGCGATCCAATCCTGGGCCTCAACGAAGCATTCAACGCCGACACCCGTACCAACAAGGTCAACCTTGGGGTGGGCGTGTACTGCAACGAGGAGGGACGCATTCCACTCCTGCGCGCCGTTGTCGAAGCCGAGACAATTCGCGCCGCTCAACACGCTTCCCGTGGCTACCTGCCGATCGACGGCATTGCCGCCTACGACCAGGCGGTACAGAAGCTGCTGTTCGGCAACGACTCGCCCCTGCTGGCCGCTGGCCGCGTGGTCACCACCCAGGCCGTTGGTGGTACGGGCGCCCTGAAAATCGGTGCCGACTTCCTCAAGCAACTGCTGCCCAACGCTGTGGTTGCCATCAGTGATCCAAGCTGGGAAAACCACCGCGCGCTGTTCGAAACCGCCGGTTTCCCGGTACAGAACTACCGTTACTACGACGCCGCCACCCACGATGTGAACCGTACCGGCCTGCTGGAAGACCTCAACGCCCTGCCGGCCCAGTCGATCGTGGTGCTGCACGCCTGCTGCCACAACCCGACCGGTGTCGACCTGAGCCCGCAGGACTGGAAAAACGTCCTGGAAGTGGTCAAGGCGAAAAACCTCGTGCCGTTCCTCGACATGGCCTACCAGGGCTTTGGCGACGGCATCGACGAAGACGCCGCGGCCGTGCGCCTGTTCGCCGAGTCGGGCCTGACCTTCTTCGTGTCCAGCTCGTTCTCCAAATCGTTCTCGCTGTACGGCGAGCGCGTTGGCGCCCTGTCCATCGTCAGCAGCTCCAAGGAAGAAAGCGCCCGCGTGCTGTCCCAGGTCAAGCGCGTGATCCGCACCAACTACTCCAACCCGCCAACCCATGGCGCAACCATCGTCGCCGCGGTGCTGAACAACCCGGACCTGCGCGCCCAGTGGGAGCAGGAACTGGCGGAAATGCGCCTGCGGATTCGCGGCATGCGCACCCAGATGGTCGACTTGCTGGCCAAAGGCGCCCCTGAGCACGACTTCAGCTTTGTCGGTCGCCAGCGCGGCATGTTCTCCTACTCCGGCCTGACCGTTGAACAAGTGACCCGCCTGCGCAACGAGTTCGGCATCTATGCGCTGGACACCGGCCGTATCTGCGTGGCCGCGCTGAACCAGAACAACATCGACGCCGTGACCAAGGCCATCCTGCAAGTGATCTGATTCACCGCAGCGATACCCGAAGGGGAAGCCGACAGGCTTCCCCTTTTTTGTCGGCGCTGCGCCGTTCCCCTGCCTGGCCCCACAGCCTCTAGACTGTGACCCTGTATTCCCCTGCTGATCGAGAAACCGATGAAAGACGATGACCTGCGAGCTGACCGCGACGAACTGGAGCATTACCGGCCCCGCTCGCAGAAACGCGAGAAAAGCCTGGTCCTGCAAATTGCTCTCGGGGTGTTTCTCGGCGGACTGGCCTTGTGGCTGGTACAACTGGCAGCCAGCTCGCTGATGGCCAAGCTGATGCTCGGCACCCTGACCTTCGGCGGCTGAACAGCCTCACCCCGTCAGTTCAACCAAGCGGTGGCTGGCGGCATCATCGAACGCCACGTACAGCGCCTCGGCCACCTGGCTCTTGATGGCCTTGGCGCTTTCCAGTCCAAGGACAAAACCCTCGGCCTTGCCGCCGGCACGATTCAGATCGGGCGTCGAAGCGGCCTGGGTAATGGCGTCCAACAGCTTGCTGGCCTGAGGCCCCACCCCTTTGGGCAGGCTGATCTGCTCGATGCTCATGACAGCACCCCGCAGCGGGCGGCGAAAAACACGGAAGAAACCTGGGATACATCGAAGCGGATCATAAAGGCTTACCTATGCGGGCTTGAGGCCGGTAGCGCGTGGAACCACTTCCGGGCAGCCATGGTAGCCCCTATCGGATCACGTAACGGCCCGCCAGCTAATAAAACCCTCGGAGTCGTGTCGGCCGATCATTCAGATCCTCGCCGCGCTGAAAAAAATCTTCATGACTTGTTGACTTCCCTTTTTGAATCAGTAAGATACGGCGCATTCCGCGATAGCTCAGTTGGTAGAGCAAGTGACTGTTAATCACTGGGTCCCTGGTTCGAGTCCAGGTCGTGGAGCCATATTCCTACACTGATTTGCCTCAAACCCTACAAGAGCGCCCTGCTCTTTCGGCCAATCAGCTCAAACGCGTCCCCCAATAAATTTCCCTATCCGCATGTCAGCCAGGCATGCGGATGAAATGCTTTGTCGAGCCGAAAGACTCAGGCCAAGGTCGGGTTGCCTTGTCGCAATGGCCTGACGTAGGCTGTGAGCCTATTTTTCCGGCCAGTCAGACAACGATGTTCCTGCCAGCACAGTTCCCGTGCCTCTCCCCTTCAATGAGCCCTTCGGCAACCCTGGCCGTTGCCCAACATGATTGCGCGATCAACCGTCGTCGTCGCAGCGTCCTGTTCGCCTTCACCTTCTCCCCGCACCAGGGCCATCGCTAACCGCGATTGAGCCCGGCGCCGCCACGCCACCTTGGGCGCCAGCTGTCGGGGCCGACTCGCCAGCGAAGACGCGCTGAAAAGCAACGCATCAGTCAATCAGCGCTTCGCCGGCAAGCCGGCCCCTACGCCAAGGACACAAGCCCGGCTCTCGCCCGTACCTCGGCGGATGCTGTCACGCCGCGTCCGCACACCTCTATTTTTCAGCGCCTGAAGTGCCGGGCGCGGGTCTTGAACATGAACAAAGCCTTGTTAGCCGCCCTGATCCTGGGCATTTCCATTGTCGGCCTGAGCATAGGTTCCACGGTGCCGATCCTCGCCCTGCGCCTGTATCAGGCCGGCGCTTCGAACAACCAGATCGGCATCATGTCGGCACTGCCGGCAGCGGGAATGATGCTTTCGGCCTTTATGGTCAATGCCCTGGGCCAGCGCCTGACCCGACGCCAGATCTATCTGTTGTGCTTCAGCCTCTGTGCGCTAAGCGTGGCTGCCCTGGAACTGCCCGACGCCAGTCTCTACAGCCTGGGCCTGGCCCGGGTCGCCATGGGGCTGGGTGCCGGGCTGATCATCATTCTCGGGGAAACCTGGGTCAATGAAATGGCCGAGGACGCCAGTCGTGGACGCCTGGTGGCGGTCTACACCACTTGCTTCACCTTCTTCCAACTGCTGGGCCCTGGACTGGTGTCATGGCTGGGCACCGAGGGGCCGGCGGTGCTGGCGATCGTCAGCGTCGGTTATGCCATCGCGATTGCCGTGGTCTGGCTGACCCTGCCGCAGACAGACGCCGCGAACCTCCAAGAGGAAAGCCGGAGCTTCTCGGTTCTGGGCTTTATCCGCATCGCCCCGGCCTTATGCGTGGGCATCCTGTTCTTCGCCTTTTTCGACAGCGTGGTGCTGTCGCTGTTTCCGGTGTACGCCGCCGGCCACGGCTACAGCATCAAGCTGGCGGCGCTGATGGTGACCATCATTCTCCTGGGGGATACGGCGTTCCAGTTTCCCCTGGGCTGGCTCTCGGACAAGCTGGGGCGCCCCGGCATCTACCTGGGTTGCGGTTGCATCGCCCTGCTGATCGGCCTGTGCCTGCCCCTGCTGATGAGCGCCCCCGGCCTGCTCTGGCCGAGCCTGGTCATCCTCGGGGCGGCGGCAGGCGGTATCTACACCCTGGCCATCGTACTGATCGGTCAATCCTTCAGCGGAGCGGACCTGGTCACCGCTAACGCCAGTGCCGGCCTGCTCTGGGGCATCGGCAGCCTGCTGGGCCCTCTGCTCAGTGGGGCCGCCATGAGCGGCGGCAGCTATGGCCTGCCCCTGACCCTGTCGGCTGCCGCCGCGGTGGTCGTGGGGTTTGCCTTGTCCCTGGTGCGCCAGGAGCAACTCGACAAAGTGGCGCAATAGCCAGGCGGCCGTCTGCCGACGCGGCCTCTGATCATTCACAGGCCGCGTTTTTGTCATTACCATCGCGCCCTTCGACGCCCCCCAACGGATACCCCTGCCATGGACCGAGCTCTGCGCCTTCTGCCTCTGTGTAGACTGCTGTCACTGCTGCCTCTGCCGGCCCTGGCCAGCCCAGCGGTGGATTGCGCCACCCTGAGTGACAACGCCTCCCTGGAGGCCGGCCAATACCGTCCGCCCCTGGAAGCCAAGGTCATCGGCGAAGGACGGCTGCACTTCCACAGCGGGCCCGACACCGCCTGCGTGAACAAGAAACTCTATGTAATCCCTGGCGACGGCCTGACGGTGTACGCCTCCAGCGACACTGGCTGGGCCCAGGTCATGTACATCGCCAAGGATGGCGAGGACTACAGCGGCTGGGTCGAGGAACAGCGCCTGCAGCTGGGCGGTCATTACGGCGGCCCGCAACTTCCCGACGAGGTCACGGCCTTTATCCAGCGTCATGAGGATTGCCTGCACTTTGCCGGCGAGGAGGCCTACGACGAAGAGCGCCGGGCCGAACTGGAGAAAGCCGTCAATGCAGTCTGTGTCGGCCATGATCGCCAGCTCGCCGCCCTGCGCAGCCAGTACCAGGACAACCCCGAGGTCCTGCAAGCCCTGGAGCCCCTGGAAAACCTCGAATAATCACACCCCGATAAAAAACGGCGCCATCAGGGCGCCGTTTCTTCATGCCGCAACACTTGCACTCAATGCGTGACTTCGGCGCTGCCACGGGCATGGCTTGGCGCAGAACCGTCACCAGGCTGCGGCGAGGACTGACCCGAAACCTCAGCCACCAGCGGAACCTCATTGCCTTCAGCATCGTGCAGCTTGCCACCGCTGAAATAGTCGCCTTCACGCAACGCAGCAATGTCCTGGAAGCGCAGGCTGCGCTCGGTGCCGGCGACGAACACCGACTGCTGGTCGGAGTTGCCCGCGGTGAAGTGGTTGAACGCCAGGTTCAGCACGATCGCCATGATCGCCGAGGAACTGATGCCCGAATGGAAGATCGTCGCGAACCAGCTGGGGAAATGGTCGTAGAAGCTCGGCGCGGCAATCGGGATCATGCCGAAGCCGATCGAGGTGGCAACGATGATCAGGTTCATGTTGTTGCGGTAGTCGACCTTGGACAACGTGCGGATGCCACTGGCGGCCACGGTGCCGAACAAGACGATACCAGCCCCGCCCAGCACCGAGGTCGGCACCGCGGCAATCACCCGCCCCATGAAGGGCAGCAGACCGAGAATCACCAGGAACAGCCCACCGGTGGCGACCACGAAGCGGCTCTTGATCCCGGTGACCGCCACCAGCCCGACGTTCTGGGCAAAGGCGCTCTGGGTGAAGGAGCCGAAGATCGGCGCGATCATGCTCGACAGCATGTCGGCACGCAGGCCATCGCCCAAACGCTTGGAGTCGACTTTGGTGTGGATGATTTCACCCACCGCCAGGATGTCCGCCGAGGTTTCCACCAGGGTCACCATGACCACGATGCACATCGACAGGATCGCCGCGACATGGAAGGTCGGCATGCCGAAATGGAAAGGCGTGGGCAGACCGAACATCGGCCCCTGGGTGACACCGGAAAAGTCCGCCATGCCCAGGAACACCGCAACCACGGTGCCAATGATCATTGCCAGGAGAATCGACAACCGGGAAATCGCCGCACTGCCGATCTTGCTCAGCAGCAGCACCAGGGCCAGCGTCAGGGCCGCCAGGCCGATGTTCGACATGCTGCCAAAGTCCGCCGCCCGACTGTTGCCGCCCATGGCCCAGCGCGCCGCGACCGGCATCAGCGTCAGGCCGATGGTGGTAATGACGATGCCGGTGACCAGGGGAGGAAAGAACTTGGTGATCCGCGAGAACACCGGGGTGATCAGCAGACCGATCAGCGAGGCGGCGATCACCGCCCCGAGCACCGACTGGAAGCCGCCTTCCCCGGTACTGGTGACAATCGCCACCATGGTTGAAACACCCGCAAAGGACACCCCTTGCACCAGCGGCAGCTTGCAACCGAAAAACGGCACGCCGAGGGTTTGCAGCAACGTCGCCAGCCCTCCCGCGAACAACGAGGCCGCAATCAACAGGCCGATCTCCGCCGGCGACAGACCGGCCGCCTGGCCGATGATCAAGGGCACTGCAACGATACCGCCGTACATGGTCAGCACGTGTTGCAGGCCATAGGCCATATTCGCGCCAATACCCAAATTTTCATCTTCGGGCCGTTGCTGTGAAACCTGGGGCGTATTCATGGTGTGGGGCTCCCTGTTTTTGTTATGCGCACACTGTATGCAACATCCAAGACAACTGTCCATAGGATTGTATACAGTTTGCCGTTCGGGATTTATTTGCCCCCCATCAACGGACACTCCGGGCAAAGCCCTCGATTGCCTCCCCTTCACCAGCCTGAAAAGCCGCCCCAGAGCCATCGCTCAGCCGAGCAGCGGACACCAGCGGCGCCCTCGCGCGCGTTGTTTCACACCATTCCAGGGGTTGAAAAACAGGATGAAAAAAGCCGATCCGCTTGCCGGATCGGCTCAGGCCTCGCATCCGCGGAACAATTACTGGGCCGGAACCCGGATCTTGTACACATTAGGGGCAACACGGACCCACTGATCACTGACCAGTGGATAGACCTTGGTCCGCGCCGACAAGCGCAGCAATTGCGAGTTGATGGTGGCCAGGGTCTTGAGGTTGCCATCACGGGTATAGCTCAGCATGTTGTCCCGCAGATTGATGATGGTGTTCCAGGTGTCCGTGTTGTTGATGATGTATTGGGCGTTGCGCTCGAACGCCTCACCCGGGTCATCATTGCGACCGTTAGGCCCAAGGAACAGGTTCCACGGCATCCAGGTGTAGAAGCCATGGAAGGTGTCCCAGCCCAGCGGCCGTGGCGGCACGCCGGCGTTGGCCCGCACCACGCCCCGGCCGATCTCTTCAAGCAGGGTCTTGGCCTGGTCGTAGTCGGCCTGTACCGCCGGGGTGACGTTGACCTGGTTGTCCCGCCCATAGCTGAGCAAGCGCCCGCCAAAGCCGTCCCAGAACCCTTTCAGCTCCTTGAGATGCCCACGCTGCACCACGGACATGTAGAAATCCCGCAGTTGGTTGTAGGCAATGATGTGATGGCGACTGACCGGGACGGTGTACGCCGCTCCGGCACCGGAAGCCGTGAGATCGGCGTTGTAGTTGTTCGACGGTGGATAGGGTGAGCCGGCACGGGCGTCCATGCTCAGGTTGTAGTTGCCGTCGGGATTGGGCACGGCGTAGCTGGCGCTGGCCCACAGGCCGAGCACGACCAACAGGGCTGCGAGCAGCCCTGCCTGGAAACGTCTCAGCGATGCACCACTGCTGTCGAGCAGGCTTGAACGGGGTGTTTTGTGCATGATTCTCTCCTTGAGAAATGACCGGCTTGCCGGTGCAGTCTAAGGAGCAGGACCCTGCAGATTTAACCGGGAATCGATTCCGCGCCCGCCCTGGCGGGCACTGCAAAACCGGAAAAATCAGGACCCAAGCAATTGTCCGAGCGCCCGCCGCAGTTCGGGAGGGTTGGGCAGGCGCAAGGCGAACTCGTCCTGCAGCAGGCGCATCAGTTCCCCGGCCTCGGTGATCTCCCGTCGCTCGCTGGGCTGCCCCATGCGATGCAGGGCGTAGCTGCCGTTGTTCAGCGTGCGGCGCACTCCAGGCCCTATCAGCGCGACTTTCAGTTGACCGAGGAAGGGCGAATCCGGGTGGGTGGAGACGTACCAGTTGCCCATCTCGTAATCCACATCGCCCTGCACCTGCAGATCGAAGACATAGAGAGCCCGCCATTGCTCCGCGACCTTGGCGCGCAGGGTGTAGCTGCCCTCGCGCCGGGTGATGCGATAGGGCTCATGGGGCGTGGCCTGCTCTTCTTCGGTGTCCAGCAGCAAGGGCGTGGTGGGCACCATGCCGCCAAAGCCGACGTCGGCGATGTAGCGTTGCCCATCCAGATGCAACAGGGTCAGCCGATGGCTGCGAGCGGTGAGCGCATCTTCCGGCCCTCCCATCACCACCCGCCCGGTGATGCCCCGGGCCTCGTAGCCCAGGTGCTGCAGCAAGGCCAGGAAGCTCTGGTTGAGCTCGTAGCAGTAGCCGCCGCGCCCCTCGTGGAGAATCTTGCGCTCCACGGATGCCAGGTCGATGGGCACCGGCACCCGCAACAGGGTCGACAGGCTTTCGAAGGCAAAACGACAGACATGACGCCATTGCAACTCCCGCAGGTTTTCCAGGGTCGGCGCTGGCGCGCGCGGGTAACCGAGTTGCTGCAGGTACAGGTCAAAGTCCATCAGGTGCGGCTGGCTCATGCACAAATCCTTGAAATGAGGGTCGCCCAGGGTCGCAACCGACCCTGGCAGGTCGGCGCTATGTATAAGCCAGAAGCAGGGAATCCAGACAATAAATTCGATTGATATGTTTTATTGCCTTGGCCCTGGATTGCCCCTTGCCAAGCGCCAGGGACGACTCTGTAATAGTCCCCCTTCGAGTGGCAGCGTCGCTTCGGCAACGTCGAGGCCCAGCGCTTGGTGCGGGGCCATGCCCTTGCACATACGGCCCGGGGGCGGGTGCAGTGCATCACCGGTGAAATCTCGCGCTGCGATCCTGCGTCCCGGGCACGACAGCAAGGCATCATGCCCAATGGGCGCCCGCGTAAGTACGTGCGCTCTTGCATCATCGACGACGATCCGCCAGCACCTGCAACACTGTGTCAGCCGATCCTGAACCTTCAAACCAGCCCCCTTTACAAGGATGTAGCCATGCCGGTCGATTTCACCCTACGTCACGCTGAGCGCGGGGATGCGCTGTGCATCAGCGGCCTGGCCACCCAGGTCTTTCTCGACACCTACGCCACCGATGGCATGCGCAGCGACCTGGCACAGGAGGCCCTGAGCGTCTACGCCCCGGAGCAGTTCCGCCAGCGCCTCGAAGATCGCGCCAGGAGCCTCTGGCTGGCTGAACGCAACGGGCACCTGCTGGGGTTCGCGGAATTCAGCCGCCAGGCCCGCCCGCCGCTCCCGGAGTTATCCGATGCCGTGGAACTGGTGCGCCTGTACGTGCAGCGTCACGCGCACCGGCAAGGCGTTGGCCAGGCGCTTCTGCAACAGGTGGAAAGCCGGGTGGAAAACAGCGATACCCCGTGCCTGTGGCTCGCCGTGTGGTCTGAGAACCACCGGGCACAGGCCTTTTATCAAGCCCAGGGATATGCCTGCATCGGCCACACCGCGTATGAATTTGCCGGCAACGCCTACGCCAATCAGGTCTTCTGCAAGCGTTGGTAGCACCTCAACGATCGGAGCGCTGCAAGGGCTCCCCGGCGCGCGCCCCTGGCAAAGCCATGACACGGTTGCGACCCATGGCCTTGGCCTGGTAAAGCGCCTCGTCCGCGCGCTCGATAAACATCTCGATACTGTCGCGCCCGGTGGGCACGAAGGCATAACAGCCCAGGCTGACCGTCACGCATCCCACCGGGGACCCGGAGTGGGCAATGTTGCGCTGCATGACACTGCAGCGAATCTGTTCGGCCATAGCCAGCGCGCCATGGATATCGGTATCGGGCAGCAACACCGCAAACTCTTCGCCGCCGTAGCGCACCGCCAGATCGGCCTTGCGCTGGCAACAACCCTTCAGGGCCTGGGCCACCTCCGTCAGGCAGTGATCGCCCGCCACATGGCCATAGGTATCGTTGTAGCGCTTGAAGTAATCGATATCGACCATGATCAGGCTCAACGGGCTGTGTTGCCGGGCGCCACGACCAAACTCGATCATCAGGGAACGCTCGAACAAACGCCGATTGGCCAGGCCGGTGAGGCTGTCATGGGTGGCGATCACCTCCAACGCCTCCTGGGCGTTGCGCAGGTCCGTCTCGATCCGTTCGTTGTTGCGCACCTGACTGACGAACACCCAACCGAACAGCCCCACCCCCAACAGCACCAGAGCGACGATGGCCGAGGATTGATAGGCCGAGGCGTACCAGCCCTTGAGAATCGAATCCTTGGAGTTTGCCGCGGCCACCACCAGCGGGTAGGCCTGCAACTGGCGATAGCCATACAGGCGTGTCACCCCATCCACGATCGAGGTGATCATGGCATTGCCGGCAGTGGCCTCGGGCAGGTACTTGCTGAAGATCTCGCCCCGGGCCAGGGACGCACCGATCTGCCGCTCCTCGAATGGCCGCCGCGCGATCAGGGTGCCATCGGACAGGGCCAGGAACATCGCGCCCCGCTCATCGATATTGAAGCTTTTGAAGAACTGATCGAAATACGCCAGCTTGATACCGGCCATCAGCACGCCCTGGAAATGGCCGTCCTGGTCATTGATCCGGCGCGAGATGGGGATGATCCATTCACCGTTGGCGCGACTGCGAATCGCCGGGCTGATATGGGCTTGCAGCGAGGCGTTCTGCTGGTGAAAGCGGAAGTAGTCGCGATCGGCAACATCCTTGCCATGGGGCGAATCGTTGAACGAACTGACCACCCACTGGCCTTGCTTGTCGTAGAGAAACACCCCGCTCAGCTGGTTCAGGGCCTGCACCCGCCGGGCAAAGATCTGCTGCAGGCGCGGGCGCTGCCGTGGCCCGTCCCCCAGAGCCTGGATCCACTCGGACAGGCTCATCAACACCAGGTCGGCCTCCATGAAGGTGTCCTCGGCCTGCTGGGCAATGGCCCGGGTCAGGTTGGTGGAGTTGACCTCAGCCTGAGCCAGGTCATGACGCCAGGACTGCTCCAACTGCAGATACAGCAAACCGCACAGGCACAGGAATACCGTGGCAATGAAGGCCACCGCGGCCTTGAGCAGCGGCAGACGCTTGAGGTTGCCGCCGGGGGCATGCTGAGGATCGTAGATGGGGACAGGCAATAGGGTCTTCCTGACGGGAAAGGCCTGGGCAACAAGGCGCATCCCCTGGTTGTTTTCGAGACTGGCGCAACGGCCAGCACCCTGCGAAGCATCATTTCCGTGACGTTTGAACACCGGCACGGCGCCCACGCAAGTGCACATGGCCTGCCCCACGCTGGGGTTATCGGCCGCAAAGGGCGATGCCTGAAGCGCGCACCGTCGACTGCCACAACATTCGGCAATCCGCCAAGACAGGACCGCCCTCCGCGCCCGATCCGCCCCAAAGCCCCCTGAACGCGCGAAACCGGGTATCGGGCAACGGCGGCGACGGTGCTCGGGCAACAGTGTACAGAGCCCGGCCCGGTGGCGACTGCGACAAATCGAGCCCTGACAACCTTCGCCAGCCCTCTGCCCTGCCATCCTTGCCGCTCAGGCGCGAGCGAGCAAAAAAACTCGCAGAAACTCCATCGTTTCATGCATTCCTGGTCTATACACAACTTATAAAAACAGCCCGCTGTACCCTGTTATTCCCTTCATCAGAACCTCTTGGTCACACACAGGCAGCGCTGGAAATCGAGTTACCAAGGAGTGGACGTTGATTGGTTGTCACACGCTGAATCGCTTCATGTTCAGGCCCTGGCGCCATCGAGAACTGCTGTTGGCCCTGATCGAACGTGAAGTGGCAGGCCGCTATCGCGGCTCGATCGCCGGGCTCCTGTGGTCCTTCCTCAATCCCCTGCTGATGCTGCTGGTCTACACCTTCGTTTTCAGCGTGCTGTTCAAGGTCCGCTGGGAAACCGGCAGCGACTCGAAACCCCAGTTCGCCCTGCTGGTGTTCACCGGCATGCTGGTCTTCAACCTGTTTTCCGAATGCCTCGTCCAGGCTCCGGGGCTGATCCTGAACCACGCCAATTACGTGAAGAAGGTGGTGTTTCCTCTGCAGATCCTGCCCTGCGTGATGCTCGGGGCAGTGCTGTTCCATACGCTGGTGAGCTTTATCGTCTGGCTGATCTTTCACCTGCTGGTCTTCGGCCTGCCGCCGCTCACCACCCTGCTATTGCCTCTGGTCCTGCTGCCGCTGGTGCTGTTCACCCTGGGACTGTCATGGTTGCTGTCCGCCCTTGGCGTCTATCTGCGGGACATCGGTCAGGTCGTCGGCGTACTGACGTCGGCTCTGATGCTGCTGTCCGGGGTCTTCTACCCGGTGAATGCCTTGCCGGCCACCAACCAGCACTGGCTCTACTTGAACCCGCTGACCCTGGTGATCGAGTCTGCCCGCGATGTACTGATCTGGGGGGTGGTGCCCGATTTCGGGCCATGGCTGGGACAACTGACGGGAGCCGGCATCGTGGCGGTTCTCGGTCGCGTGTGGTTCGAGAAAAGCCGCCAGGGGTTCGCCGATGTGCTCTGAACTGGCGATCAGGACTCAGGGCCTGGGCAAGTGCTATCAGATCTACGACCAGCCGCGGGATCGCTTGCTGCAATTGCTCAGGCCTCGCGGCAAACAGCGCTATCGCGAGTTCTGGGCATTGAAGGAGGTGTCGCTGGAGATTCGCAAGGGTGAAGCCCTGGGCATCATCGGGCGCAACGGCAGTGGCAAATCAACCTTGTTGCAATTGATCTGCGGCACCCTCACCGCCACCACCGGCAGCCTGTCGAGCCACGGCCGTATCGCCGCCCTCCTGGAGCTGGGGTCGGGCTTCAACCCGGAGTTCAGCGGCCGCGAGAACGTCTACCTCAATGGCGCAGTACTGGGCCTGAAACGCGCGGAAATCGACGCGCGCTTCGACGAAATCAGCGCCTTTGCCGGGATCGGCGAGTTCATCGACCGGCCCACCAAGACCTATTCCAGCGGCATGCTGGTGCGCCTGGCATTCGCAGTCTCGGTGTGCGTGGAACCGGACATCCTGATTGTCGATGAAGCCCTGGCCGTCGGCGACGCCTCGTTCCAGTTCAAGTGCCTGGAACGGCTCGACCGCCTGACCCGGCAAGGCATGACCCTGCTGTTCGTGTCCCATGACATGGGCATGGTCAAGCGCTTCTGCACCCGCGCCCTGTACCTGCGTGACGGTGAAATCCGCGCCAGCGGAGCGCCGGAAACCATCGCTGAACTCTATCTGCTGGACATGCGCGACGAGCAGCGGCGCTGGGCCAGCGCCGGGGCGATCCAGGTCAACGCCAAGACGCCGCTCAACCCGGAAAGCGGCATGGCCTTCGGCACCGCTGAAGGGCGGATCACCTCAGCCGTCTTCAGCAGCACCGGCGCGCTGTACTCAAGTTTTGCCCACGGCGACATGATTGAGATCGTCATCGACACCCTGGTCAGCGACAGCGTCACCCGCCCCAACATCAGCCTGACCGTCCAGGAAGCCCGGCTGCTGGTGGTCAGCGGGGTGAATGCAGCCCTGCACAGCGATGTATCCGAGGCCGGCTGGCGACGCGCCTCTATCTGCTTGCGCTTCGCCGCCAACCTCGCCGCCGGGCGCTATCACATCACGCTGAAGCTGATGGACGGCGAGACCGAGGAAACCTCCCAACTGATTGAAAAACAGGTGGCCCTATTGGCCTTCGACACCTTGCCGGGCAACCAGCACTTTTTGGGGATCGTCGACTTGCATATCGAAGACGTCACGGCAAAGCGCCAGACAAGCCCGCTGACCAAGGAGCGCTCATGAGTGACAAGACGTGGCAGGTGGCGATCTTCGGCACATTTGACGTGGCCAACTATGGGGACCTGCTGTTCCCCATTCTTGCCGAGGCGGCACTGCGCAAGCGCCTGGGCGCAGTGCAGTTGCGAGCGTTCTCCTACCACTCGCGCAGCACACCAGAGTGGCCTTACGACGTTACTTCGGTCAGCGAGCTGCCCCAGTTCATCGACGGCCTGGATGGGGTATTGATCGGCGGAGGCTTCATCATTCGTTTCGACAAGGTGATCGCCCCCGGCTACTTCCCTCCCAGCCCGCAGATCCACCATCCCACGGGCTATTGGCTGTCGCCCGCGCTGATTGCCCTGCAACACAACGTGCCGCTGATCTGGAATGCCCCCGGCATGCACTGCAATCCGGTTCCGTGCTGGGCCAAACCGCTGGTCAGGCTGGCCCTGGAACAGAGCCCCCATGTTCGGGTTCGCGATGCACTGTCAGCAAACACGCTGTCCACACTGAGCGAGCAGGCGCAGGTCGAGGTGCTGCCGGATACCGCCTTCGGCCTGCCCGACCTCGTGGACCCACAGCAACCGACACCCGCCTACCGACGACTGTATGAAACGGCGGGATTGAACGGCCCCTACCTGGTGGTGCATGCGATTAAAGGCCTGGAGCACTTCCTGCACCTATGGAAAACCCACAGTGCAACGTTTGCCCGCTGGCAGTTGCTGCTATTGCCCATTGGCCCGGTCCTGGGGGATCAGGAGTCCATTCTCGGCACTGACCTGCCGCGGGCCGTCAGCCTTGACACCTGGCCGGAGCCACTGCTGCTGGCCGAAATCCTGGCCCACGCCGAAGGGGTGATCGGCCACAGTTATCACCTGGCAATCAGCGCCTTGGCCTTTGGCGTGCCCATCTTCAGCTCGGCCGACCTGAGCCTGGGCAAGTACACCGCATTACTGGAATACCGGGGGATCCACGCCCTGCCCAGCGGCCAGGCCATCGACCCGCAGTGGTTCCTGCAACGCCTGGGCGCAACGCAGCCCTGCCCCCGGGTGAGCGCCGCGCGGGAACAAGTGCATCGCCATTGGGATCGGGTGGCTGAAGTCATCGGTCAGGGCCCACGCCCCACCAGTCAGGCGCTGGACCGTTTCTGGCAAACGCTGCCCGGCCTGCTGGAAGAAACTCGCCTGGACTGGCGCGAGGAATGCCTGAGCAAGCAGGCCGAACTGGACGAGCTGAAAATCCGCGTGCAGCAGTTGACCGACCTGCAGGTACAACAACAGGAGCTCATCGGCCAGACCAGCGGCGAGCTCAAACGCATGTACAACTCCAGTTCCTACCGCATCACCGCGCCCCTGCGCTCCTTGCGTCGCAGCTTCAGACACCTATTGAGGAGATGAAATCGATGCTAGACCTGACAAGACTCAATCAACAGCCGCTCCATACACAGCCCTTCCACTGGGGGCAGATCGATGGCCTGTACTCAGCCGAAGACGCCGCCGCACTGGCCACCACCTATCCCCATGACGCCTTCAAGCGGGTCTACGGATATGGCGGAGAAAAAGACTACGAGTATCAAGCCAGACAATTGGTGGAAATGGGCACCGGGCGCATCGTTCATGAGCAGAGTTTGAGTCCTGCCTGGCGGCAACTGGCTCAAGAGTTGATTGCACCAGCCTACTGCCTGGCGTTGTCGACGCTGACCGATATCGATCTGCGCGCAGCGCCCATGGAGGTCAATGTATTTCACTATGGGCCCAAGGCCTGCCTGGGGCCTCATCCCGACCTCAGCGACAAGCTGGTGACTCACATCCTCTATTTCAACAAGTCCTGGAACATCGAGGACGGTGGTTGCCTGAACATCCTGCGCTCGGCGAACCCGCAGGATGTGGTCGCGGTGATACCCCCCCTGGTAGGCAACTCTGCGGTGCTGGTACGCACAGATGACTCATGGCACTCCGTGTCACAAGTAGTCGACGACTGCCCAACCTCCCGCCGCAGCATGACCGTGACCTTCTATCGGCCTGGCTCCCTGAGCTCAATGTGGCCGAGGGGAGATCAGACACCGCTGCACAACTATGACGCCCCTCATGGATAGCTCTATTTCGTCACACAGGAGCCACGACTTTGCCACACCACCGGTAATGGATCAAAATGCCTGACCGCGCTGCGTTATTCCGACACCTGCTGAATGCCTATCGAAAGCTGCCACTCCCCTATTCGCTGAGGGCACTCTTGAGTAGGCTCTACCGGCGGACGCTGCTGCCCGTGCGCCGGGAAATACGCAGCCAAACGCTGGCATGCAGCCCGTTCAAGCCAGCGGTTTGTGAGCTGCAAGCAGCCTTACCGCAACAGCCGGACTACCTGTTCTGGGGAGTTATCGACTGGGACTTTCGCCACCAGCGTCCGCAGCACTTGGCCCTTGGTTTGAGCACCAGCGGAAGCCGAGTGTTCTACATCTCGGCAAGCCTGGAAGACGACCCCCGCGATGGTTTTAGCCTGCGCCCGCTGGATGAGCACGGAGGGCTGTTCGAAGTACGACTGTTCGCTCACACAGCGCCACCTATCTACTACGAAGCCCCGCAAGAGTCAGTGATCCTGCAGTTGCGCCGCAGCATCGGCGAACTGCTGAGCTGGTCCGATTCGCAGTGGGTGATCTCCCTGGTCCAGCACCCCTTCTGGGCTCCCGTTGCCGGGGCGCTACCGGCCAGCCGATTGGTCTATGACTGCATGGATGACCACCAAGGCTTCGGCAACAACCTGCCGGCCTTGCTGCAGCTGGAGCATGGTCTGATCCGGGATGCCGACGTCACGCTGTTTGCCTCGGCGTGGCTGGAGCAGTACTGGCACCAGCGCTGTCCCCCTGTCGCTGGCAGACAACGCGCGATACTGCGTAACGCCGCTGACTTCGCCTACTTTTCAACGGCTGTTCAGCACGTCTACCAGGACCCGCATGGACGCCCGGTGATCGGCTACTACGGAGCGCTGGCCCATTGGTTCGATGTCGAGTTGGTAGGCGCCATCGCCGAGGCCTTCAGCCACTGTGCAGTGCTGCTGATCGGTGCAGATACCGCAGGTGTCGGCGCAGGCCTGCGGCGCCATGCCAACGTCAAGCTGACTGGTGAAATCCCCTATGCGCAATTATCCGCGTACCTGCAAGCGTTTGCTGTCTGCATCCTGCCATTCCGAATAGAGGCACTGACCCTGGCCACCAATCCAGTCAAGGTCTACGAATACCTGAGCGCCGGCAAACCGGTGGTGGCGGTGGACCTGCCGGAGTTGCAGGAATTCGGCCAGCACGTGGCCGTCGCCAAGGATGTGCCGTCCTTTATCCAGGCCATCGCCCTGGCACTGCAGGAGCCCGTATCCGACAACGCAGCCCACCAGCGCCAGGACTTCGCCATCCAACAGACCTGGGAGCACCGAGTAACACGGCTGAAGACCCTGGTGGAAGACGATGTTCGTGATCCCCTGATCAGCGTGATTGTAGTGACCCACAACAACCTGGCATTTACCCGCGATTGCCTGGCGAGTCTGACCGCCGACCCCCTCGGCGATCAACTAGAAATCATCGTCGTCGACAATGCCTCCACCGACGCCAGCGTCGAGTTTCTCAAGCAGTGGGCCAGCGACAGCGGCCAATCACTTATTCTCAACCCCGACAACCTGGGTTTCGCCGCCGCCAACAACCAGGGCCTGGCTCGGGCCAGGGGCGAGTTCCTGGCGCTGCTCAACAATGACACGCAGGTCACTGCCGGCTGGGCACAGACCTTGCGTCGCCACCTGCAACGCAACCCCGGGCTTGGACTGATTGGAGCGGTGACCAACAACATTGGCAACGAAGCGAAGATCGACATCCACTATCAGGACTCACAAGAGATGGCCATTCGCGCCCGTCAGTACACCTGGCGCCATGCCGGGCTGATCGTGCCCTGTGCCACTCTCGGTTTTTTTGCGGTGATGATGCCCAGGTCGACCTATGAGCGTGTCGGCCCCCTGGACGAAGCCTTCGGCCTGGGCTTCTTCGAGGATGATGACTATTGTCGCCGCGTCGAGCAGGCGGGGTTGTCCTGCGCCTTCGCCGAAGACGTGTTCATTCATCACCACCTTTCAGCCTCCTTCGCGCAGATGCCCGGCAAGCAGCGCCAACGGCTATTCGAACGCAACAAGGCCCTCTATGAAGCCAAATGGGGCCGTCCCTGGGTTCCTCACGTGGCCCGGGAAAAGCCATGAGACTGGTCTATCTGTCACCCGTCAGTTGGCACAGCTTCACGCAAAGACCGCACGAACTGGTCCGGCAATTCCATATCGCGACCCGGGCCCCAGTATTGTGGATCGATCCCTACCCCACTCGCCTGCCGGTGCCGGGAGATCTGCTGCGACGACGCTCGCTCAGCACCGCCCATGAGCCTCTGCCCGACTGGCTGAGCCTGATCCGTCCACGGGCCCTGCCAATAGAACCCCTGCCCGGTTCAGGGTGGTTGAATCGCCTGCTCTGGCAGGGCCTGATACAGCAAGTCAGACAGTTCGCCCAGGGCCCCACGCAACTGGGTATTGGCAAACCCTCGCGACTGGCCCTGCAACTGCTGCAAGAGCCGCTGTTTGCCGGCAGTTTCTATGACGCCATGGACAACGTTCCGGCGTTCTACAACGGCTGGTCACGGCGCGCCATGCACCAGCGCCAGCACCAAACCGCCAGGGCCGTGACCTCGGCCCTGAGCTCCTGCTCGACCCTGCAGCACTACTGGCTGCAACGGCAGGTCAATACACGACTGCTGCTCAATGGCTGCGCCAGCGAACGGCTGCCCGACCTGCCACTGTCTCGGTCTAGGAGCGAATCCGCGCCCCCCGTATTCGGCTATATCGGTACCCTCGCCAAATGGTTCGATTGGGATTTTGTACTGACCCTGGCCCGGGCATTTCCCGAGGCCGAGGTACGCCTGATCGGTCCCCAGCACGGTCCTTATCCCTCCCCACTGCCCAGCAATATCCGGCGCTTTCCGGCACTTCCCCACGAGGCGGCGCTGCATGCCATGACCGAATTCGACGTCGGCCTGATTCCGTTCAAACGCGATGACATCACCCGCTACGTCGACCCGATCAAGTACTACGAGTACCGGGCCCTGGGCTTGCCGGTGGTGAGCACGGCATTCGGCGAAATGAGCACCAGGCGCGGTATTCAAGGCGTATTCCTCAGCGATGGTCTTGCCGACATCCCCCAGGTCATCCACCAAGCGCTGGCGTTCACCGAACCGCTGGCCGAAACCCTCAAGTTCCGCGAGGCCAACTCCTGGGCAAAACGTTTCGAGGTGGCCCATGCCGCAATCCTGTGACGTGGTGGTGGTCAACTACAACGCCGGCCTGCTGCTGCAAGACTGCGTGATATCGGTGCTGGCCCAGGGCGTCAACCGACTGGTGCTGGTGGACAACGCCTCCCACGATGACAGCCTGGAACGAGTTGCGACTAGGTTTGGCGCTGATGAACGCCTGATCATCCTGCGCAATCCAAGCAACACCGGCTTTGCCGCCGCCTGCAATCTGGGCGCCAGGCACTGCGAGCAGGCGCATATCCTGTTCCTGAACCCCGATACCGTATTGCAAGCAGGAGCGCTGCAAGCAATGATCGACGCCCTGCGTCACTCCGACGACCTGGGCATGGCGGGTGGCCTGCTGTGTAATTTCGACGGTAGCGAACAACCCGGAGGGCGCCGGGTCTTTCCCACGCCACGGCGAGCGGTGGTGCGCGCCCTCAACCTGTCGGGCCTGGCCTGGCTGTCGCCGCGGCTGTTTTCGGACTATCTCCTGCACCGTGAGCCCCTGCCTCTGCATCCGACACTCGTGGAGGCCATTTCCGGCGCCTGCATGCTGGTCAAGCGCAAAGCCCTGGACAGCGTTGGCGGCTGGGACGAAGGCTATTTCCTGCACTGCGAGGACCTGGACCTGTGCATGCGCTTTCGTCAGGCAGGCTGGAAGGTCTGCTTCGTACCACAGGCAAGGATCTTTCATACCTGGGCCGCCTGCAGTCGCACACGCCCGGTGTTTGTCGAGTGGCACAAACACCGGGGAATGATTCGCTTCTATGGCAAGTTTTTTCGAGATGACTACCCGAGGCTGCTGTCCTGGGGTGTTTCGGCGGGGGTTTGGGTGCGATTTGGCATTGTGGCGGGTTATCACTCGGTTCTGCGGCTAGGGCGGATACTTGGGCAAAAATGCTAGGATCGCCGCCTTACTGAAAACTGAACGCTTCGACGGCCCCTTGGGCGCGGTCGAATTTTGCAAAAGGAAGTCGCAATGAGCGTCCACCTACTTCTCTGGCTCATTCTGACTGGCATGACCGCTTACCTGGCGAACACACGTGGCCGATCAGGACCACGATGGTTTGCAATCGGACTTTTTCTCCCTGGCGTTGCCCTGATCGCTGTTTTGTTGATGCCACGCTTGGCGAAGACTGGCGTCGACGCGCTGGTGCATGAGGACCTGCGCCCCTGCCCTGCCTGCACCCAGAGCATCAAAGCAGCCGACACACGATGCAAACGTTGCAAGGCCGAAGTGGAACCTATCGCGTTGAAAGATCGCAGCGGTTGGGTGGCACGATTCACAGCCAATAGCGATCAAGAGTTTGAACGACTGGCCGCGCAGCTAACGCTGATCGACATACCGACAATCCTCGATGAAGCACCTCACGCGTTCTCCGGCCCGTTTGAAGAAAAAGCCGAGGCACAGAACATGCTCAACTACCTGAAGTCCACCCATGGTCTGGATGGGCTGGTGACTTGGCGCTCGGTCACGAGATAACGTCCCCCTTTCAGCCCGGGCCTTATATAGCGAGCCGCAAATCCCGAGCCACCTGTTTTCAGACGCGAGCCCAACTCTCTTGATAAACTCGGACAGCGTCGCAACAGCCGTATCTGTGCCCTATTGGCCGATACCACCAGCGGTCTGTAAGCGAAACCTGATCATGACAATAGTCCTGTGGCATCCGTGCAAAAGTGCTTGCCACCTTGAATCAGTATTTCTCGGAAAACGCCGGTTTACCCCAAAACACGCCTTAAACACGTAGAGCAAAATGGTCCAGAATTCAGCTACAACCCCAGTAAACTCAAGCCCTACGCTGTCCCGGCGGTTTAGCGTTGCCCCCATGATGGATTGGACGGACCGCCACTGCCGCTACTTCTTGCGCCTGCTGTCCAAACACACCCTGCTCTATACCGAAATGGTCACTACCGGTGCGTTGCTCAATGGTGATCACGAGCGTTTTCTGCGCTACCACCAGAGCGAGCATCCGCTGGCGCTGCAATTGGGCGGCAGTACTCCGGCAGATCTGGCGGCCTGTGCACGAATGGCTCAGGAACATGGCTATGACGAGGTCAACTTGAATGTCGGCTGCCCTAGCGATCGGGTGCAGAACAATATGATCGGCGCCTGCCTGATGGGGCACCCGGCACTGGTGGCCGATTGTGTGAAGGCCATGCGCGATGCCGTGTCGATTCCAGTGACGGTCAAACATCGGATCGGCATCAACGGCCGTGACAGTTATGCCGAGCTGTGTGATTTCGTCGGGCAGGTCCATGAGGCCGGTTGCACCAGTTTTACCGTGCATGCACGCATTGCGATTCTTGAGGGGCTGTCGCCCAAGGAGAATCGGGATATTCCGCCACTGCGCTACGACGTGGCCGCGCAATTGAAAGCCGACTTCCCGCACCTGGAGGTGATCCTCAACGGTGGCATCAAGACGCTGGAGGCCTGCCATGAGCATCTACAGACCTTTGACGGGGTGATGTTGGGGCGTGAGGCCTATCACAATCCCTACCTGCTGGCCCAAGTGGACCAGCAGTTGTTCGGCAGTAGCGCGCCGGTGATTTCCCGTGCCGAGGCGCTGGCGCAATTGCGGCCCTATATCGCCGAGCATCTGGCAAGCGGCGGCGCCATGCATCACATCACTCGCCATGTACTGGGACTGGGGACCGGCTTCCCCGGAGCACGCAAGTTCCGCCAGTTGTTGTCGGTGGATATCCACAAGACCCAGGACCCATTGGGCCTGCTGGATCAGGCCGGGCAACTGCTTGAAGGACGTTAAGCGTCAACCGGATTGAACCTGATGCAGCTTTTGGTATCTGAATAACCTGAAATCTGTCCCCGCATTCAGACAGCTGTTTTCAGGTCACCGCCCCCGGTGCCGCCGTAAGCCTTTCGCGCCCTTGAGCGCCTGCCAGCGCTCGGGTAATGTCATCAGACCCATAGGACAGAGCACGCTCATGACTTCCAAGCTGGAACAACTGAAGAAAATCACCACCGTGGTGGCCGATACCGGCGACTTCGAGGCCATTGCCCGGGTCAAACCGGTGGACGCCACGACCAACCCTTCGCTGCTGCTCAAGGCCGCGGCCATTCCCGGCTATGCCGATCTGCTGAACGCCTGCGTCAGCGATTGCAAAGGGGATGTCGGCCTGGCCAGCGATCGCTTTGGCGTGGCGGTCGGCCAAGAGATCCTCAAGGTCATTCCCGGCCGCATTTCCACCGAAGTGGACGCACGTCTGTCGTTCGATACCGAGGCCATGCTCAAGCGTGCCCATCGCCTGATCGAGCTCTATGAAAAGGCCGGCGTGGGTCGCGACCGGGTACTGATCAAGATTGCCTCCACCTGGGAAGGCATCCGTGCCGCCGAGCAACTGGAGCGCGAAGGCATCCAGACCAACCTGACCTTGCTGTTCTCCTTCGCCCAGGCCGTTGCTTGCGCCGAAGCCGGTGTATTCCTGATTTCGCCATTCGTGGGACGAATCTACGACTGGTACAAGAAAGCCACCGGTAACGATTACGTCGGCGCCGACGACCCGGGCGTGCAGTCGGTTACCCGCATCTACAACTACTACAAGGCCAATGACTACAAGACCGTGGTCATGGGCGCCAGCTTCCGCAATCTGAACCAGATCGAGCAACTGGCTGGCTGCGATCGCCTGACCATCAGTCCGGACCTGATCGAAAAACTGGCCGCCGACACCGGCAAGCTGGAGCGCAAGCTGAGTCCAGGCAAGACCGGTGAGGCCCGCCAGAGCCTGAACGAAGCGCAGTTCCGCTGGGCTTCCAACGAAGACGCCATGGCCACCGAAAAGCTGGCCGAAGGTATTCGCCAGTTCGCCCGCGACCAGGAAAAGCTCGAAGCCCTGCTGGCTGCCAAGTTCTGATAGCTGCGCGGCAATGCAAAAAGGGCGAACCCTCACAGGTTCGCCCTTTTTTCATGCACAAACGCCTCAGTCCATCAGTGACGCTCTAGAGCGTTCACCAGGTCATGGAAGGCTTCGCGATTGGAGTCATTGAGCCCCATGAGGATCTTGTGCGCCTCCAGGACCTTGATCCGCACCACTTCCTCGGATTGATCCTGGGACGGCAAGTCGGTCAGGCATTCCGGGCAAGGTATCGGACGATCGACGATGTTGAACACCTGATCGAAGCCCATGGACTGCAACAGCCGGGTGATGTCTTCGTGGGTGGTGACAACAGTGGGCAACAGACCGACTTTTTGCCGTGACAGGATCGACAACTTGGCCAACAGGCCCAGGGTGGTGCTGTCGATGCTACGGGTTTCGGTCAGATCGATGACGATCGCCGAAAAATTCAGCGCAGTGAAAATTCGCTCAATAGTTGCATCCAGCGCCGAACACAAGGTCAGGCGCACTTCACCGATGAACTTCAGGACGAAGGTGCCATCCTGCTCGGCGAACTGGATTCTACCGGTACTCATTAAAGGTTCCTGCTCAACACTAACAGGGCGATATCATCCGGCATCTCCCCTAGCGTGGCCAATCCAAAAACTTGCCGCAGGCCATCCAGGCTGCCGCCCGCTGCTCTCACCCGTTCAGGCAAGGCCGCTTCTTTTTCTTTGAGTGTAGGCTCGGACAAAAGGTCCAGGATCCCGTCGGACATCAGCGTCAGGCTGAACACCGGCGGCAACTCCAGAATATGGTCCTCATAGGTCGCCTCGTTGAACAGGCCTACCGGCAAACCACGCCCTTCCAGGTAACGCACACTGTCCGGGGTGTACAACACCGGCAACGGCAAATGCCCGCCAATGCTATAGGTCAACAAACCAGTCTCCTCGTCGATGACTCCACCGACCATCGTGACGTGTTTGCCCAGCTTACAGCTGATCAGGCCACGGTTGATATGGCCCAGCACTTCCGAAGGCTTGAATTCCGGCAAGGTGCCATTGCGCTTGGATTCGAACAACAGCCGAGTGGTCATGAACTTCAACAGCACGGTGACAAAGGCTGATGAGGCGCCATGGCCAGAAACGTCCGCCAGGTAGAAGGCAACCCGACGCTCATCGACACGGAAGTAGTCGACGAAATCCCCCGACAGGTACAGCGATGGGATGATCTGGTGCGCAAAGTTGAATTCGTCGATCGACCAGGGACTGGTGGGCAGCATGTTCATCTGCACTTGGCGACCGGCATTCTGGTCTTCCTGAAGCAAATTGAGGCTTGCTTCAAGTTCGCGATTAGCGGCTTCGAGCTTTTCCCGATAACGCTGGTTTTCCAGGAGCAGGCGCGCTCGATCAAGGGCCCGGCGCACAGAGTGCTCGAGCACGGCCAGATCTTCCAGCGGCTTGATCAGGTAGTCAGCCGCCCCCAGGCGAAGGGCTTCGACTGCATCGTTCATCACGCCCGCACCCGACACCACAATCACCGGGGTTTGCGGCGACTGCTCGGTTACTTGACGGATCAGCTCGAGACCGCCCATCTGCGGCATGCGCAGATCGCAGATCACCAGATCGGGATGGTCGTGCTGGAATACCTGAAGACCCTGCTGGCCGTTAGCAGCCTGCAGTACGCTGAAGCCACTGTCTTCCAAATAGGCCGCGAGACTTGCGCGTACTACTTCGTCGTCATCGATTATCAGCAGCGTGGCACTGGTTTTTTGCATGTGGGCAAACGGCGCCAGAATTAGGTTGGCGTAGCTGGCTTGGCCCGGGGCCTGGCGCACGCTACTGGATTCGCTTTCTAGCCACTCTGGAAGCGGAGCCAGGACCTTTAGCCCTGCGCGCCCGCCTATCAGAGGTGCCCTTCTAAGGCGCAGACGGTACTCCCATCCGCGGGGCGTTTCAAGCTCATGCCGATGGTCGCCTGACGTCTTTACATCGCAAATCACCGGGAGTTATAAAAACCGCCAAAACCGCAACTCAATCGCAGGATGGAACCCATGAATCAAAACCAGCGTGACTACAGTGAAAAGCGCGATTACATCCGGATGCGGGTGGATGCCGAGGTCACGCTAATCCACCAGGGACAGGTGATTGAAGCGGTCTGTATCGACCTTTCCAGCAGCGGCATGCAGGTTCAGGCGCCCCGCTCGTTCCAGGTCGGTGATCGCCTGAGCGTGCGTATCGACTCCGACCATGCAGCCTTGAAAGGGCTGGAAGCAGAGACTGAAGTGGTCTGGATCAATGGGCTTGAGGGAGGCGGTCAGAAACTTGGGCTTACAATCCTTAAAATGAAGTAAAAATCTCCCCCATGAAAAAGGCGGCCCAATGGCCGCCTTTTTAGTGACTACCGGACAGTTGCTCGATCAGAAATCGTCTTCGACCTTACCGTCCTTGACCTTGAATTCACGATTCTGCAGATAGGCATTACGAATGAAGGTGTACTTGTCACCCCGTATCAGTTTGTCCGCAGACAGCAGGCTGGCACGGGTATCGATGATATCTACGCCAATGGTGGTGTTGCGCGCAGGGATATCGTTCATGTAGCGATAGGGTTCGGTGTAGCTGTCGACATACTTGGCTGGTGCATCACGCAAAGTGCTAGGACCCAACAACGGCAGCATTACGTAAGGACCACTACCCACTCCCCAGTAACCGAGAGTCTGACCGAAATCTTCATCGTTGCGCTGCAGGCCCATCTTGGTGCCGACGTCGAAGAAGCCCGCCAGTCCCAAGGTCGTGTTCATCAGCAGACGCGCCGTATCCACACCGGCAGCGCGCGGCTTGGCCTGAAGGATGTCGTTGGCCAGGTTGCCGACGTCACCCAGGTTGCGGAACATGTTGTGGATGCCGTCTTCAAGAAACTGCGGCGTGACCGCCTGGTAGCCTTGGGCCAATGGCTTCAGGGCATAAGTGTCGAGGGTATCGTTGAAGGTGAAGATGGGACGGTTGATGCTCTCCCACGGATCTTCTTCAGCCGCCTGGACGACCAGGGGAGCCAGCGTCACACCGGCACTCATACATAGCGGAACTAGATAACGGCTCCAGCGCATAGCAGGAAACTCCTTGGGTTGTTCTCTCTTGGGGCTATGCCCTGAGGTTAGGCTCGGGAGTATAAATCGGATACGCCGGTTTAGGCAGCATCACTGCAATCAGGCTCAACGCGTCGGACCGCCAGTCCCGCTCAGGGTCACCCGACTGTCACTTGCGTGTCATCTTGTCCCGCTAGCCTCGATGGGTATTTCAAGGACGTTGATATGCCCCAAGCCGACGCCTCAACCCAGATTGCCGCGCCCTTGACCGCCGTACTCTTTGGCCTCAGTGGCTGCCTGGTGGATTTTGGGGCGCGTACGCGCCTGCACAGCTCCACAAGCCCCGGCCCGGAACAGGCTCAAGCCACACCGGGCGCGTTGGCAACCCTGCAGCACCTGCAACAGCAAGGCATTCCTTGCGCATGGCTGGAGCAACTACCAGCCGCCAGCGCCCGCCAGCTAGCCGCAGCACTGCCGGAATGGATCAAGCCCACCCCTGCCGTCCCCGCTCAATGGCCCGCGCCCGACGCCTGCTGGCAGGCATTGATGTCGCTCAAAGTGTCGCGCCTCGATGGCTGCGTGCTGGTCAGCGGCGAACCACAGCTTCTGCAGTCGGGGCTCAACGCCGGCCTCTGGACCATAGGCCTGGCCTCCTGTGGTTCGCTGTGCGGCATGACACCCAGCGAATGGCAGGCGCTGAGCCAACAGGAGCGCGAGCTCAAACGGGGCAAGGCCACATTGCAACTGTTCGGCCTGGGAGTGCACTCGGTCATAGACCACCTGGGAGAATTGCGGACCTGTCTGGCAGACATCGAACAACGTCGACTCAAGGGTGAAAAGCCCTGACATAAGCCTGTTGATCAGGATCATGCACAGTGCCTGGTAGTGGATTACTCTAAGCCGTGGGCATGGATCTTTGCTTCAATCGCGCGGTCCATCCCTGTGCCTATCAATGAAGGGAGAACGCCATGCCTGCCCGCGAACTGCAAGAACAACTCGATACCCTGCGCGAGCAATTGGAGCAGAACCCACCGCTTTCGGAAGCTGAGCGCGCCAACCTGCATGACCTGATGCAGCAGATCGAGCTGCAACTCAAGCTGGAAACCAGCACCCATGACGCCAGCCTCGCTGACGGCGTCAATCTGGCGGTGGAACGCTTCGAACTGGAACACCCGGCCATTGCCGGAACCCTGCGCAACATCGTCCAGACCCTGGGCAACATCGGTATCTGATGGCGTCCGACAACAGCGCCCCATAAAAACAAAGCCCCGCATCATTTGCGGGGCTTCTGCTTACTGGCGAACCAATCGCTGATTGGCGAACTCCACGGTTTCGGTACTGCGGTACGGATTGATATCCAGCCCGCCACGACGCACATAGCGAGCGTAGACGGTCAGTTTCTCGGGTTTGAGCAAGCGCTGCAGATCAAGGAAGATCCGCTCCACGCACTGCTCATGGAAATCCGAGTGCTGACGGAAGCTCACCAGATACGCCAGCAAGCTGGCGTGATCCAGCGCCGCCCCCAGGTACTCCACCACCACGCTGCCCCAGTCCGGCTGGCTGGTTACCGGACAGTTGGACTTGAGCAGATGGCTGTGCACGCTTTCCTCCACCACGCGCGAAGCATCGCAGCGCAACAGTTCCGGACGCGGGTGCTCGTAACTGTCGACATTGATGTCCAATTCGTCGATGCACACGCCAGGAAGCGCCACCACGCCTTCGGCCTCTACTTCCTGCAAGCTGCGGATACGCACCCCCACCGGCTTACCGGCAGCGGCCGAAAGATCAGCGCGCAAGGTGGACTCAAGCGTCGCGCGGTCAGCGAATGGCGTCTGGTTCAACGAGTTGAGATAGAGCTTGAAAGACTTGGACTCGATGATGTTCGGCGAATCCGCAGGAATGCTGAATTCAGCAATGGCCACCACCGGCTTGCCCGACGGCAGCAACCAGGACAACTCGAAGCAATTCCAGAAATCCACACCTTTATAAGGCAGGGTATCGGCGCTCAAGCCCAGCTCGGCCCATTTCGCCGCCCGAGGAATCGGGAACAGCAGGGACGGGGTGTATGTAGAGACGTATTCACTGGACTTGCCCAGCGGCGAATGTTCGGCTGCGGGATGCATGGCGGAAACCTGACTGAAGAATCAGCGGATTCTACCAGCCTTTGCTCCCGCCTTTGAGCCCTCGAACTCAGGGAGTGACCGTCAGCTTGCCCACCATCCCGGCCTGGTAATGCCCGGGAATGTTGCAGGCAAACTCCAGGCTGCCGCTCTTGCTGAAGGTCCAGGTCAGCTCGGCCTGCTTGCCCGGCTCCACCAGTACGCTGTTGGGATCGTCATGCCGCATGCCATGGTCCATGCCTGCCATCGAGCCGTGCCCCATCGCCCCATGATCCATGGCCTGCATGCCGGTGGGCGTGAGCATCCCGCTCTGTTGCATCTTGAGCATTTCCTGCTGGTGCTCGGCATGCATGGCCGCATTGCCCAGGTTGAACTCGTGCAGCAGTTGCCCCTTGTTGATCAGTACAAAACGCACGGTTTCCCCGGCCTTGATCTCCAGGGCCTTGGGATTGAACGACATGTCCCCCATCACCACCTCGACACTGCGGCTGGCCTTGGCTGCCGGTGCCGGCTGGCCAAAGTCGTAGGACGCTGCCGGCGAGGCCCACAGCGGCGCGCTCAATAGCATCAGGCAACCGACCAGGATCGATCGGCTTGGCCACAACAGCTTCTGCATACTCATCATCAGACTCCAACAAGATCGGGATTCAGCCTGTGGCACACTCTAGAACCCTGCCGCTGCCAGCCAGCTGACAAACAGATTACAACTTTGTCAGTTTGAACCGCCCCGGCCTCCTGCAAGGTATAAAGCCCGGGTCAGGCCCGCCACGAGTCCCACCATGAAACTGCTGATCGTCGAAGACCAAGCCAAAACCGGCCACTACCTGCGCCAAGGCCTGAGCGAAGCCGGCTTCAATGTCGAACTGGTGGCCGACGGCAACACCGGTCAGCAACTGGCCCTGAGCGGCGAATACGCCCTGCTGATTCTCGACGTGATGCTCCCCGGCCGCGACGGCTGGCAGATCCTCCAGGCGGTGCGCAGCGCCGGTCTGGAGATGCCGGTATTGTTCCTCACTGCCCGGGATGCCGTGGAGGATCGGGTCCACGGCCTGGAACTGGGCGCCGACGACTACCTGGTCAAGCCCTTCGCCTTCTCCGAGTTGCTGGCTCGGGTGCGCAGCCTGCAGCGCCGGGGCAGCGTGGTAGCCCAGGAAACCAGCCTGCAACTGGCGGACCTGCGCCTGGACCTGATCCGCCGCCGGGTGGAGCGCAGCGGCCAACGCATCGACCTCACCGCCAAGGAGTTCGCCCTGCTGGAGATGCTGCTGCGGCGCCAGGGCGAAGTGCTGCCCAAATCGCTGATCGCCTCCCAGGTCTGGGACATGAATTTCGACAGCGACACCAACGTCATCGAAGTGGCGATCCGCCGCCTGCGCCTGAAAATCGATGACGATTACCCGAACAAGCTGATCCATACCGTGCGCGGCATGGGCTACGTGCTCGAAGAGCGCCAGGCCTGATGCGCCGCCTGTCCTTGAGCGGGCGCCTGGCGCTGCTGTTCGCCGCGTGCACCGCCGCGGTTTCGCTGGTGGCCGGGGTGCTGTTCAACCGGGCCAGCGAGGCCCACTTCATCGAACTGGACCAGCAATTGCTGGACAGCAAACTGATCGCCCTGCGCAGCGTGCTGCAGGATGCCCAGCAGGCCGGGGATTTCCCCCGGCTGCAGGCCCGACTGCACAACGAACTGAGCCGGCAGCCGGACCTGGCACTACGGATCCACGGTGCCGACGGCCAACTCTGGTTCGACAGCGCTCCCAGCCTGCCCGTCGCCCCGACCAACATCCCGGGCCTGCACAGCCTGATTCAGGGCGACGCCGCCTACCGAATCTACGAGGTAGCGCTCAGCCCCGGCCGTAGCGACTCGCCGCAGCTGACCCTGCTGCTGGACATCACCCACCATCAGCACTTTCTGCAACGCATGCAGCATCTGATCTGGCTGACCGTGGGCCTGTCCGCCCTGGCTACCGCCCTGCTCGGCGCCTGGGCCGCCCGCAGCGGCTTGCGCCCGTTGCGCCGCATGAGTGCGGTGGCTGCCGGTGTCTCCGCCAGCTCCCTGACCCAGCGCCTGCCCCAGGAGCACATGCCCGCCGAGCTGGCAGAACTGGCCAGCAGCTTCAACGCCATGCTGGGACGCCTTGAAGAGTCGTTCCAACGCCTCTCGGCGTTTTCCGCCGACATCGCCCACGAACTGCGCACGCCACTGTCGAACCTGCTGACCCACACCCAAGTCACCCTCACCCGCCCGCGACCGCTGGAGGACTACCGCGAAGCCCTGCACAGCAACCTCGAAGAACTGCAGTGGATGGCACAACTGGTCAACGACATGCTGTACCTGGCCAAGGCCGACCATGGCCTGCTCAGCCCCAGGCGCGAAGCGCTGGAGCTGGCCCAGGAAGCCGACATGCTGCTGGAGTTCTATGCGCCGCTGGCCGAAGACGCGCAGATTGAACTGATTCGCGAAGGCCATGGCGGCTTTGCCGGGGACCGCAGCATGCTCCGTCGCGCGCTATCCAACCTGCTGGACAACGCCTTGCGTTTCACCCCTGCCGGAGGCTCGATCAAGGTGCGGATCAACGACAGCGCGCAACGCGTGAGCCTGAGCATCGAGAACAGCGGCGAAGGCATCGCCCAAGAGGCGCTGCCACGACTGTTCGATCGTTTCTACCGGGCCGACCCGGCGCGGCGCGAAGGCAGCAGCGAACATGCGGGGTTGGGGCTGGCAATCACTCAGTCGATCATTCGCGCCCATGGCGGGCAGATCCGTTGCGAATCGGCGGCGGGCTGGACCCGCTTTGTGATCGAGTTGCCGAAAGGAGATTGAGGATCTGTTCGCCGGCAAGCCGGCTCCTGCACTAACCAGGCAGGAGCCGGCTTGCCGGGGACAGCGAATATCAGGAGTAGCGCAAGGCGTGGGCCGGCTCGACCTTGGACGCGCGCCAGGCCGGATACACGGTGGCCAGGAAGCTCAGAACGAAACCGGCACCGCAGATCAAGGCAACATCGCCGCCCTGCAACTCGGAAGGCAGGTTGCTGACGAAATACACGTCGGAGCTGAAGATCTGCTGGCCGCTGATCCGCTCCAGCCAGCCCACCAGCTCGCTCACGTTCAACGCCGCAACAACCCCCAGCACCCCGCCGATCAGGGTGCCGACAATCCCGATCACCGTGCCCTGGACCATGAAGATCGCCATCACCTGCCGCGGTGTGGCGCCGATGGTACGCAGGATCGCGATGTCCGCGCCCTTGTCGTTCACCACCATGATCAGGGTGGCGATGATGTTGAACGCCGCCACCGCGACGATCATCAGCAGCAACAGGCCGATCATGGTCTTTTCCATCTTCATCGCGCTGAACAGGCTGCCCTGGGTGTGGGTCCAGTCGTCGGCGCGGAAGTCCGTCCCCAGGCCGTTGGCGATGTCCGCCGAAACCTGTGGCGCGGCATACAGATCCTTGACCGCCAGGCGCACGCTCTGTACCTGGTTTGGCTGCCAGTGCTGCATTTCGGCGGCGTCGGCCACGTGAATCAGGCCCATGGAACCGTCCAGTTCAGCACCGACCTTGAACACGCCAACCACATTCAGACGCTGCATGCGCGGGGTAATGCCCCCGGGCGCGGTGCTCACCTCGGGCACGATCAGGGTCAGTTTGTCGCCGACATTCAAGCGAAAGCGCCGGGCGGTGATTTCGCCAATCACCACACCGAACTCACCGGGCTTCAGGTCCTGCAGGCTGCCCTGAACAATGTGCTGGGTAACGATGGACACCTTGCCTTCCTGAGCCGGGTCGATGCCGCTGATCTGGATCGGCTGCATCGCGCCCTTGTAGGACAGCATGCCTTCCATCTCGGTGAAGGGCACCGCCGCGGTGACTTCCGGGTTCTTCAGGGCCGCAGCGGCCACCGGCTGCCAGTCGTCGATGGGCTTGACCCCGACGATGGTGGCGTGGGGCACCATGCCGAGGATCCGCGAGCTCATTTCCCGCTGGAAGCCGTTCATCACCGACAGCACCACGATCATCGCCAGCACGCCCAGGGCGAGGCCGATCATCGAGGTCATGGAGATGAACGAGACAAAGCGATTGCGCCGCTTGGCGCGGGTGTAGCGCGTGCCGATAAAGATCGATAAGGGTCTGAACATGGGCAAGGCACCCTGGAAAAATTAATGACCCGGCGTCGGCGGACCAGCCGCCAACGCCGCGTGCGGCCGCATCAGATGGCGACCAGGTGACCTTCTTGCAGGTGCAGTACGCGGTCCATCTGCCGGGCCAGGTTCATGTCGTGGGTCACCACCAGGAAGGCGGTGCGCATCGACGTGCTGAGCTCCAGCATCAAGTCCTGAATGCCCTGGGCGGTGTGCGAGTCGAGGTTGCCGGTGGGCTCGTCGAGCATCACCAGCCCCGGTTTGTTCACCAGGGCCCGGGCAATCGCCACCCGCTGGCGCTCGCCGCCGGACAGCTCGGCCGGCTTGTGCTCCAGGCGATGGCCAAGGCCAACCCGCTCCAGCAGCGCGGTAGCACGCTGACGGGCTTCGGGGATCGGTGTACGGCCGATCAGCAGCGGCATGCAGACGTTCTCCAGCGCAGTGAACTCCGGCAGCAGGTGGTGGAACTGGTAGACAAAGCCCAGGGCGCGGTTGCGCAACTGGCCACGAGCCTTCTCGCCCAGCGCCGAGAGCTCCTCGCCGGCCAGCCAGACGCTGCCCTTGGACGGCGTATCCAGGCCGCCGAGCAAGTTGAGCAAGGTACTTTTGCCGGAGCCGGAGGTACCGACGATGGCCACTCGTTCCCCCGGGTGCAGCTCCAGCTGCAGGCCGGACAGGACCACCACCGATTCCGGGCCTTCCTCGTAGGACTTGCCCAGGTCACGGCAGCTCAGGATTGCTTTTTCACTCATGCCCAACTCACTCATAACGTAGCGCCTCCGCAGGCTGGGTGCGCGCCGCACGCCAGGCTGGATACAGGGTGGCGAGGAAACTCAGGACCAATGCCGCGCCGCAGACCATCAACACGTCCTCGGCCATCAGTTGCGACGGCAGGTAGTCGATGAAATACACGTCGGCATTCAGGAATTTATGGCCGATCAGGCCTTCGAGGGCGGAGATCGCGGCACTGACATTCAAGGCTGCGAGCATCCCCAGCACCGCGCCGATCAGGGTGCCGACCACGCCGATCACCGTGCCCTGGACCATGAAGATCGCCATGATGGTGCCCGGTGTGGCACCCAGGGTACGGAGGATGGCGATGTCGCCTTTCTTGTCGTTCACCACCATCACCAGGGTCGAGATGATGTTGAACGCAGCCACCGCGACGATCAGCAGCAACAGCAGGCCGATCATGGCTTTTTCCATGCGGATGGCCTGGTACAGGTTGCCGTGGGTACGGGTCCAGTCGCGGGCATAGAAATGGTTCTCGCCCAACTGCTGGGCAATTTCCCAAGCGGTGCGCGGGGCCTGGAACAGGTCGTCGAACTTCAGCCGCAGGCCCTGCACCTGATCCGGCTTCCAGCGGTGCAGGCGGCCCAGGTCTTCCAGGTTGGTCAGGCCCAGGTAGCCGTCGATCTCGCCGGCGCCGACATGGAAGATGCCCACCACGGTAAAGCGCTTCATGCGCGGGAACATGCCGGCCGGGGTCACCGTGACTTCCGGCGCGACGAAGGTCAGCTTGTCGCCGAGGCCAACGCCCAGCTTGGCGGCCGCCTTGTCGCCGATGACGATGCCGAAACTGCCGGGCGCCAGCGCGTCCAACTGCCCCTGCTGCATGAAGTGGTCGATGATCGACACCTGCCGTTCCTGCGCGGGATCGATGGCATTGAGCAGCACTTTCTGCACCTGGCCGTTGTTGGTCAGCAGGCCCTGCATCTGGGTGAACGGTGCCACCGCCAGGACTTTCGGGTTCTGCTTGACCTTGTCGGCCAGGCTTTGCCAATCGCTGATGGGCTCGCCGGATTCGATGGTGGCGTGGGGCACCATGCCCAGCACGCGGGTGCGCATCTCATGATCGAAGCCATTCATCACCGACAGCACCACGATCATCACGATCACGCCGAGGGCGAGTCCGATCATCGAGGTCAGGGAAATGAATGACACAAAATGATTGCGACGCTTTGCACGGGTATAACGCGTGCCGATAAAAGCAAACAGAGGTCTGAACATGTCGGGGCTTGTGCAGAGGAAAAGAAGACGTCCTTGTGGCGGGGCCTGGTAAGCAGCTTTACACTCAGACCACTGCCTCTACCTTGGGTTCGCCATGTCGACATTAGATGAAGAAGATCGCCGCGAATACTACCGTATCGAGGACGCGATCGCACTGGAAATTAGCCCCTTGTCCGCCCACGACGCGGCGAGCAAGGAAGTGTTGCAGGATGAGTCTCCGCTGTTCAATCTGCTCAGCGAACTGCACCTGAGCGAATTCGAATCCCAGCACCTGCTGCGCCAGGTCAGCGAACGAGATCGCACCCTGGCCAGTTACCTCAAGGCCATGAACAAGCGCATTGATCTGCTCAGCCAAGTGGTGGCGCAGACCGTATTCGGCAAGTTCGGCGAGCCGCAGCGGGTGATCCTTTCCGAAGGCGGCATCGAGTTCAACCATCACCTGAGCTACGCCAAGGGCAGCCATCTGGCGGTGAAACTGCTGCTGATGCCCCAGGCCCTGGGCCTGCTGCTGCGGGCCAAGGTCATTCACTGCGAGCCACAAAGCTTCGGCACCTTCGAAATCGGCACCGAGTTCGAAGCATTGACCGACGCCCAGCGCCAGTTGCTGGCACGCTACATCCTGCAGAAACAGGCGCAACAACGCCGCCTGGCCCGGGAGCAGAGCGACCCCGCCGCCGGCTGAGCAATACGCCACCCCACCTCTTGTGCAACAACATCCGTGAAGGAGCAATTGTGACCCTGATCTATGGCCATCGCGGCGCTAAAGGCGAAGCACCGGAAAACACCCTGACCAGCTTTCAGGAATGTCTCAAGCACGGCGTGCGCCGTTGCGAGCTCGACCTGCACCTGTCCATGGACGGCGAGTTGATGGTGATTCACGACCCGACCCTCAAGCGCACCACCGATCGGCGCGGCAAGGTGGTGGAGCATTCCGCCGCCGAACTGGTGACCTACGACGCACGCAAGGGTGGCCCGGGCTGGGTCAGCCCCTGCCCTATTCCGCGCCTTGAAGAGCTGTTCGAGAAATGCGACTTCGAGCACTGGCAGCTGGAAGTCAAGAGCGCCTCACGCACCCGCGCCGCCACCACGGTGCTGGCAATCCGGGAAATGGCCCAGCGCTTCGGCCTGCTGGACAAGGTCACAGTGACCTCAAGCTCGCGGGAAGTGCTGAAAGCGGCGGTCGAGCTGACCCCGGACCTGTCTCGCGGACTGGTCGCCGAATACGCCTGGCTCGACCCGTTGAAGGTCGCCCAGAGCTACGGCTGCGAGATTCTTGCGCTGAACTGGACCCTGTGCACCCCGGAGCGCCTGCAGCGTGCGCAGCGTCAGGGTTTGCATGTGTCGGTGTGGACGGTCAACGAGCCCGCGCTGATGCGCAGGCTCGCCGACTTCGGCGTAGATAGCCTGATTACAGACTTTCCCGGTTTGGCCAGCGCCACTCTCGAGAAT
>Ga0194135_10000141_pt1 | contig 41438 bp, 17 predicted proteins | sample LitLau_LLRF_2013_FD_134024 | JGI IMG/M metagenome (GOLD analysis project Ga0194135, IMG submission 134024) | Freshwater sediment microbial communities in response to fracking from North America - Little Laurel Run_MetaG_LLRF_2013 (version 2) | ecosystem: Environmental > Aquatic > Freshwater >... | reverse complement strand
TTATACTACAGCTGAACCGTATGAAACTATTCGTCGACGACGACGGATAGCTTTATATTGTACTACTATAACCATACAACTTGTACACTTAAATTCCTCTTGAGGAGCTCAAAACTTGTGACTACACATTCGCCACCGTGAATACAGTGAATCTTTGTGGAATTTCATTCCCACGTATTTCCGCGTACTTTCAACTTGGACGAGAGATGAGGAGACAAAGGAAACAATATTTAGGGAATAAAGTAGCATTATTCGATGGAGGAATAGAAAACCGAGATGTTGAGGCTGATTTTGGCTAGGCAAAAAACAAATACTTTATGAAATGGGGGACACTAGAATCGGTTTAATCTATGTAGTACGCAATAAACAGCTTTGTATGAATGATTATGTCAGTAGTGATAATATTTATTATGATTTGAAATGCAAATGCGCTATACATTAAATATATTATTATTGGTAGATTATTATTATTACCTCGGCTTGGTTTGCATCCTTGTTGTGACTTCGCAGGAGTGTGTAATTTAATACTCGTCAATACTACGAAAAACTATAAACTGATGATGTGTTAATGGCTCTTTAACGACTTAGTGAAATATGAAACTGCTCAAATAATGTCAATATTGTTAATGGTTTATATTTATTAATATTGTGTGCAGAATGGATTGATTTGTGGTTTTTCCTGGCAATTGTTTATAGTTAGTATATATAGGTACTAGGTGGGTTGAGTAGTTTAGTTCTGGTAATTTCATAATCGTACGTTACAATAAAATAATGTTTCATTCAATAGTGCTTATGTTTAATATTAAAGTCAAGATATTTTAATACGAACTGGCAAGTAGTGTATGAGTAAATGTAAAGGAACCCAATGAATTAAATAGTTTTAATAATGTTAGTTTATTTAAACTGTGTGGAAGCCTTAGATGTATGTGTTCAAAATATTTATATTGAGGCCTCATTGTGAATTATTCTGAAACGTTTGTTGGTTCATTCGAGCTTAATGGAGTTGTTGTGTTAGGGTAGGTTCGGAGAATTAGAACATTAATTTTTATCGTTTTGGATTGCTATTTCGCTTTCTATTCAGTTTGTATGAAAGTGGTTTTCAATTACGAAATAAAATTCACATGATGAGTTTTATTATACATTACTGTATGGAATTCGATGGTCATTGAAATTTCTAAATAGCTACTGATGTTTTTTAAGATGGTAGAACATGATGATCATTGATCAGTACTATAATGACGACGCAACATTCCAATAGAATTTGTAGAGAGTAACTAAACGCTGAACGTAGATTTTTTAAAATAGAAGTTAATTAAGTGAGCTCACCTGAGGATTTGAAGATGTAGAATTGTTCAGACATGGTTGAGTAGAAGTAATTAATGGTACAATAACTTGAACTTAAGTCGGGAAAACAGTGCGTTAGAATTTGGTTTTAAAGAATACTTTTAAATAAAATGTATCACAAGTATTAATAAATAAGGCTATATTGCGATGTAGGTATATATTCTATTACGGTTATTATTATAATTAGGTGAAGTCTAATTTTTCCATATTTTGGTTCTTGAGCTATTGACTTTCTCTCTGGCGAGGAAAGTCTTTCTTGACATGAACTTCATAGTTCTTCGGGGAATGGTTATTATAATAGTCACTTCGACTATCGTCTGCGTATCCATATTGTGAATCGGACACAATATATACACAGCAGCGTTTGTTTTTACAAGTTCCAGATTTTAGGAGTTAGTTGGATAAATTCATGGATAAATTTAACTAAGGAAGTTGTTATTATTGATGTGGAAATGACAAAAGCTTACGTAACGCCTCATATGTTTACGATAACTGAACGATTGCAACTGAAGAGATTAACTTAAGTTAGGTCTCCTTTATAACTATGAACCTGATTTGAAATGGATGATAATAGAAATGACTCAGAAAATGATCCAAGTCTTCATGTAAGTTTGCTAGTACGAAATGAGATTAATAATAAGACTTAAGAGTGTAGAGATACGATATAACAGATTACAAGATAAAGATCTATAGTTTGTCGAAGTTTGTTCTGTTGACTAAAAAAATTCCTTAATCTCAATCTGCTGTAAACTTCTGTTCGAATATAAGGACATGATACATTTTCTATATATTAATACATTTTGTATTTCGTTAGATATCAAGTTGTCTGTCTGTATACTCATGTAAGTGCTTAAACTACATACAGTACATATATAAAAATTCTTCCGCAGTTTTCGTATCATAAAACAGAACCAGTTCAAATTAAGTCGACAAAATTAAGTTATCGTCGAATAAACGCTGGGACCGCGAGACCTGTTACTCACACGGTTACTCATTCAGGACTCGTGTGCGGATTATGTAAACTTTGTTGAAAATCGTGTTTACTTATTTTTGGTTGCACGAAGGTGTGGTACATGGAAATAAGGATTTTAAAAGTTATTGCAAAAGTACCTAACTCTGTTTAAAAAGTGCTTCAAAATAATGAATTAATTACAGACTGTATTTCTCCGTTGGGTCTCCGTTATCGTATTTAGTATTTACTTTGTTTTCTATTTTTAATTGAAATTTCAATTACCAACTATTGACGCAGATCACAGACGGGAACGCAGATTGTTTGTAAATTTCCTTCAAATAAGGATTTTTGGATTGCGACGAACCTTATTATTCCTTCTAACCCGTGACATTAATGTTTCTTTTAGTATCGAAACTGTATTATTCTGATCCTTGATCTAGATTTCACAACTCTATATATACTTACATACGCTTCACGTTACACCTATTCCGTTAACCTAGTTAGATTTAGTTTTTTCATATATAATCGTTAAGAGAAATTTTTAGGGGGAATAGGTAGGCATATATAGTTTACCTATGACATTTCAACACATTTAAATTAGTCGTATATACCTACTAAAATATCAAGGGTGGAGCGCAAAAGGTTGCTGAGGTGTGCATAGTAATTAAAGGATGTGGTACAAGAAGTCCAAATGATGATTAGGCAGTAGGATCCAATCATGGTATTGAGAATGAAAATTAAAAGGGAAAGGCGAGAGAAAGTGTGGGAAGGGTTTCTTTGCTAATTAGCCATTACACATGGTCCTTTATGGGGTCAATTGATTTCGTGGAAGTGTGGCCCACAGTGCAGTGATATCGAGTGTCTTTCTGATCGGCCTTTCACACGTACTGTTTAGTTAGACGTCAGTGAAATTACTCGGTATGACATCTAATAAGCTATTCAGGTCTTTCACAGCTAGTTCCACACCCAGATCTTCTTACGTATTATTAGATCTGGAATTGTTCTACGTAAAACGACTCGATAATGAATTTAATAGGGGCTCATGTCGTCCCACACTAGGCTATTCTCGTCCTGAAAAATTAAACAAGTTTAAAGTGTAAAAAATAATCAGAATAAGGTTTAAGATAATTCAATAATTTAGACAGAGTCAGAGATGATGAAATTATCACATACACCTGAGGAGATATCAATAAAATAAAAATTAATCATTGTTAATGAGATTGGGAAGCGTCATAAATTGCAAAAATACACTGCTTACTACTAATAACTAAGGACAGATTTATATTTACGTAAAGGTGCCAAAAGGATACTTGGTTGGCATATTCTAGTACACAAAGGTTCTCGCATATATGTCTGATTATAGGGCTGTTCGTTTGAAATCTAACTGGGCTGTAAGTTCCAGCTCATGTGTGGGAGAGTTTCTGGGTGGATATTTGGGTGGCACTTCTTCTGCTTGAATTGTAACGTTAGAACGAACTGCTAACGAAGGTAAGCGCGTTGATGTCTGTGATTATCTCGTAGCTTGTGGGCTTGGTTCGCAAATCCATGAAACCGTACGGGAATGAATAAGTGTCTTCTTCATGTAATTACGGATCTTCCTCTGGTCTCCATTTCCATCCCGTTGAAGTTGGATGAGCATCTACCCTATAAAAACGTACGCCAGAAAACCATTTCGCAACCATTCCACCTCAACAAGTCCTGATCATTAGTCGTGTTTGAGGTTGAAATCTTTCACTGTCCGCCAGTCGAATTTTCCTGTCCCTTTTAAAAGTCTGGTACGATTTGAGTTGTTCACTTAATCCCTTGGATCAATTGCGAGAAAAAGTACACTAGAGTATTCTCGTCATCTCTTGATTATTTTCCCTTCTAACATTATTTTTTAAAATTTCGATAATTAAACTTCGAAAGATACAAATAATTATGCAGAGCTCTCTAAGTGTCGCATCATCCCAGCTGTCAGCTTATGTACAACCGATCTCTGGAATTCTCCCATCCATCATGTCAGTGTGAGTTTTAAAGTTTGAAATTTAAGTTGCGTGGCTTGATTAATATCTGCAGATTTTACCATGTGATATTTTGTGAATTATGGAAAATGTAGTCTATAGGGCTACATTCCCTGACAAATGTGTGTCTTTACGTGAGAATAATAAGAAAGGCATCTCACGTTTCTTGTTTGTCTCAGCTCCATGAGAGCACGAACCAAACAATAATACGAAGTGTCAGGAGTATAATTCCTTTAATTCCGTGTCCGGTTTCATAAGAGAACGAAGTAAAAGAAATTGGGTCAAAAGTCAGTAGACACAAAAACCCACACGGATTCATTAGGCTAGCTTACTTATTAATTCTCGACAGGTAGTACATAGACTTACGGCCAGTTTGATATTACTCATTCTTGTTGTAAGATGCAGCTGCATTGCATTTTATATAAAAACACATTGAATATTTTTTGTTAATAACTCCCGTGCAAAGAAAGTAACAATGATTGTATCCGAAACTGTGCGATCGCAGCAATCCATGCAAAGAGTATACAATGGTCTCAATAATAGACATTTGGCTGAGGAAACATCGTTTCGAGACAACCGTTCCTTTGTTGGCCGTCTAATACTTTAGAATATTTCAGACAGATGGAATTCCATTTCTTGTTCAATTAAGGAGACTGCACTAGGAAATTCTAGAATGCCTACCATACCTTCGTTCTACACTTCTTAAAATTATGTAAAATATCAGTTGCCAGTTGATTTTTGATTTATCAGAGTTCAAATAATTCTTGAATCCCCTATACAAGAGATAGGAAATATTTTTAGCAATCAGAATCGATTTTTGCAGGTTTAAAACATTTATGAAATTGTGGTAGCCTCCCAGCCTCATTCTTACAATAATAATTATTAGAATTATTAGAATTATTTAAACTTGTACGTTATACAGGTAAAACGCAACTGAAGCCAAAAGTACCGGATTGCACTTATGGTATTTCAGGTTATGTGTAGAAATCAAACTCGTATTTTGTTAGTAGCACCTTAAAACAATTAGCTAGATTTTTTGAGCAGGATGAAAGTAATTTGTAAAGGAAAAAGTGAATATCGGCCATAAAATCCCAACTAATTTTAAGCAATCATGTCTTAAAGTATAAATTATACTTGACTTAATCACACTTATAATTCGGGGATACAGGTGTTCAGGAATGTTTAGTTTTACACGGCAGTTGTACTTGCGACGTATTAAATTGATTTCATGAAAGTAAAAACAGATAAGAGCGAGTCTGTGATTATCTGTTTAAGTTACAAAGAATTTGTAGAAAGTTCACAGATTGCAGTAAGCTTCTGTAATTTTGTTGTTTCCAAAATTCAATACGCCTTTAAATACTGTAATTATTTATCTTGTGAGTTGAGATTTAAATCTATTGTGTAGAACACATGAAATAGAAGTTATTGTAAGTATAGACGCACACTGCTTCCTTTTGTGCGATTTGGTGTGAGTATATTTCCGAATTCCAATTAAGGCTTAGACAGGGGAAAATTACACACCGGATTTAATAACCACGTTGGTGTGTGACTCATTAAGACTCTATTCAGCTACAAACACTGGAAAGACGTGTTTGATTGATATGAATCTCTGTTTTAGGAAGTCATTTGATCATTTGTTTGTATTTTCTACAAAGAAGTGGTAATCCTTGTGGTTTGTTTGTGGTATCTGTGTTGTCTACTTAAACCTTTGCGTGAATGTCCTAAGCTAGATACAGAATTTCTCCAATACTTATTCCTCCTTAATTATTACCAGGCTTTATCAAACCTAAAGTCGTAAATTATCGTGAGCAAGCATGCATGCTACAATTTTAAAATTAATCATCCATATCTGCAGCGAGGATGAAAGCTATTTACATTCCATTTGCAATTTGATTTATAGAAATTTGACTGTTTCTTTTTTAACGATATTATGTCAGAAACTGAAAAATGTAATCCTTTAGTCAGCTTTGTTTAGTTTGAGCAAGATTTCTATTTACTCAATTCAGTAATCTGGTGAGTCGTTTAGTCTTCTTTGGTTATAAGCAGTTACATAAAATTCAAATTACGAATAACAATTTTTTAAAGATTATGTTTTGTAGAACGTGAGCTACACACTAACGATAAGAAATTTATGTGAAATGCATTTAGCTATAACGATTTCTACAAATGAACATCATAAGCATCAAGTTGGTTGAGTAAAAAAATAGTTTTGGAAATGTCGTTGAATTCGAAAATAAGTTTGCTGTGGTTTAGGTTTAGTAGCATATATCTCTTTTGAAATAAGCAATTTAATTTGCATAAGTACATTGGAGTGTTGGAGTGGCGAGAGAATGTTTATCCATTCTCAGGTTGGGCTTTTTTTGATTCTTGAAACGTAACAACGAAACGCGAAATAATAGTGACTTTTTGAGGAAACTATGAGATCTGAAGTGAAGCACTGAATGTTACACGCATACAAGTAATGTGCAGCACGATAGCATGCAACTCTTAATCTCAAAAGTCAAAAATAATCGCACATATTAGGACGAGAACAACAAGAAACCACATCTGTAGGACGACAATAAGGAAGAGATGATGTTTGTAGCAAAGCAATATGGATACTTTGGTTAGATGAAAAATAGTAAATGAGAGACACATCATCCATGCATGATTTACGAAAGGCACACTAGATTTACTGCTCTATTCTCGTGTTTCATACTTTCTTTTATTGTGTATGCTAAATCGACAATTTTTGGGGTTTGTGTTTCTATCAAAAACCAAAACTAATTCTCATTTTAAACGCTTAAATATGTTGCTTCAAATGTTTCCGTTTAATATTTTTGGGTCCCATGTACTATTATAGTCACCCTTTGATGTTTCGTATCTGACCATACGTACTTACGCATAGCAGAACGAAGGTTAATCTGAGAGTTAAGTCCGTGTTCTCGTGTGTGTTATTTGTATTGACAGTTTGCGAGTGCAGAGTCTGCAGCAGAGTAGTAAAAAGCTTACCAAATGTTTTGACAGCACATTTTGCATAATGAGACGTGTGTGATTAAGAAATAATAATATTACCTTTTTTGTGCGTTGATAATATTTTTATGCAATCAAAAAGCATAAAAGATGCGCGAAGTCCACATATATAATAATAATTTAAGCCAGATATTTATCACTGTTGTGTAGAAATCTTGCAGACAGTTGTACTGTCATGTAAAAGTGCAATTTTACAAGTTTAACAAGTGAGATGCAATCAGTCCCGTGAAAACAACTTCCTCACGCATGTGGACACGCACACGACAAACAGAAGCAGGTTATTGTGGCTGAGGTTGATAATTATCTAATGATGATGCGGAGAAACTGCGAAGTAGCTTTTGAGCTGTGCAGTGCTCTTTTGATTTTATGAGCTAGAACAATTGCATTAAGAATAAATTTCGACTAAATGAATGAATTCTTTTACTTACAATTAAAGGTAAGTTAGAGGCATCCTTGATAATTTTGATTCAAATAAATTTTATACCTCCGAATAACGTACTGTAAAAAACGAAAGCAAATGGCAATGCAGACTCAGGTACGTTTGCATGGATTGAGTCCTCCTTTAATGTTGCAACTGTTGACATTCATGGCATTATTGTGACAATAATGCGGAGGGTGTTGCAACTAATCACTAATCCCACACTTTGAATCCTCAACAGTATAACTTATAGTGTAAGTGGGATTTCTTGTTCCATTCAAGAATCTTTTTAAGCAGCTTATTCATCGTGTACCTTTAAAATCCGCACGAAATCCATTTACTTCAATTAGCATTCGAGAACTAACAGAGTGGAGAGTTGTACTTGACATTTTATAATGTAATAATAATAATGCGACCACCTTCAATTATTATCTTGTGATGTGATGGCGTGTCTCTTGGAGCAATTACTGACCCATTGTCATCACAGTGATCACAGTGCGTCCATTAGTCTCACCCTTTTGAGTTCAATTTTTCTTGTACAATGAAATGATCCGGCAATTTTTCCTAAATGGAACTAGTAACTACATTACTGCATTTGTTCTTCGTGTCCACTTAAGCGAATTTGCTAATTTATGCAGAGTCCTAGTGTTTTAAATGGTGTGTTGTTCCATACAAAGGCATATAATCGCATGACCTAATTGATTTCAGATACAAGACATAATCTCAACGAGCTAAATAACTTCTATTGATGAACATTATGAATTATTATGATAACAATAGACGCAGACGAGGTCTCTTGACCTGGAAGTCCGTAGCTCTGTTGGTTGTGCTGATGGTTGTGAGTTCGGAAGCGCAGACATTCCAGTACAGCCGGGGATGGACAAATGGGAAAAGAAACGGTGGAATGAGTGTCAGTCCATATGAAGCTGTTGAAAGTGGTTTGGTTGGAGTCGGAGTTGACCCAATGGACATGATCATTCCTCCGGGTCATTTGCAAATGAACCTCGTCCCGCAAGGAAGATTCCGCTCGCTTGATTACAATCAGGTAAAAAGGTATAACAAAGGTATAACAAAGCTGAATTACCGAAATGTATGTCGTGAGGGAAAAGGATGCCCTATAGGGATGAAGTGCAATAAAGATAATCAAGATATTTTCACCCTCCAGACCACCAAAGTCGATGGAGACTTATTATTAAATGGCTATATATATATTGCTGCCTTTATGGCCAGTCCAGACAATCACTACGCTTAGTCTCCCTAAGTTGTTTATTTTTATATCTTTCTAACCAATGATTTCTACTTGAGATGAGACGGTATGAGCTCTTAACGTGAAGAAGAAGTGGTCTCTCGAAGTGTATGCAAAGCTGCCTCTTATATCAGTATCATGCATTACAGAACTATATATATAGCCGTCTATATTACGTGCACTTCATAAAAACTCTCTAATCTTAATGATCAATCTCTTGAGAAAGGACGTTGATTATTCATCTTCGTCCTCCTTTTAATTCAAAAGATAGCTTGATACAATCAGGTGGTTTATTATTAGGTATGGGTCGTTTTAGGACATTTGATTTGGTATTCCCTATACCTCATCTTGTGTCACAAGGATTAATATTATTTCATGATTGCCCAGACATCATGTAACCTACATGAGAGATGCAAAAGAGGATTTCAGTTTAAAATCTTCAGTCAATATAATGGGCAGGTTTATAAGTTAGGAAAACAGACCTAGGATAATCAAGCTCGCGAAGCCTAGACCAAGCAGGTTGGTTCTGCTTTGAGGAATGTATAATCTTTTAATTGACTGAACTACATTTGTGGATAAATTGCGGTAGTCCATTCAATATCTTGTCAACCACTTCCTTATTATGGGTAGACAAGTGTTTTAAATTGATGTTAAAATAATACTTATTTTGCAGTTCTTGACAAAGAGGATGGCTCTAGCAGGACCTGGGAATTACAATATTAGAAAGCAGCCTCTGTGGTTTGGAACTATTTTGGGCGTGGATGGAACAGACTCATCCCAGTCCACTGGAGGTCCAGTTGCTTCAGTTGGCAATCCCGTGTCAAGTTCCAACACTAATACAGTCTCTTCAAGTCGCAGCTCAACAGCCGACTTTTAATGTTTTCAAACATATTGCGTTCCTTTAAGAGACAGGATGTCGTCTTGTCACTTGTGGTCGTGGAGTTCTTCAGTCGAAACTTAAACTCATTCCAGAACTAGATTTTAAGACAACTAGCATTACTCAATTAAACATATATGTATATCTGTAATTCATGCATACTCAGATTGTAGCAGATCTCAAACGGTACTCTACTTACGAGCATGATATGTATCTTAATTAGAAAATAATGACATAATTGTTGTTAAAAATAAATATGACCTTGTCGAAATTTTCTGTGGGCAGAATTACAGAATTTCTGGAAGGAGCTAAACTGAAACTGAATTTATTGTTGGTCTAAAGTATTAATTTGAAATTGAAAATGTTCTAGCATATCTAGATAGAAAGCGTTTGCTCGAGAATAATAGGTAATCTTTAATTTTTATTATTCAATTAATTATCTTGCGTTACTAAAGTAGACATGATTTTTTGTGTATTTGAATTATTTCTGTATTAATAAATCTGAATCAGCTAACCTGAATCTGAATCTGAAGTAAACCAGTGTTTAACAGTTTACGATCAACAAATTATTAAACGTACTTTTCAGTCCCACAAACACCACTTATTGCAAAAACTATTCTATTTTTTTGTTATGAAACATCGCAATCAGTTGCTTCGTCGGGGTCATTTCTCTCTTATCTGTAACTATAATTGAAAATTATTTAAGTCTCTCTCAGCTGACTTTGGTGATATGGTGAAAAATCGCCATCATTATAACAATAAGTCACACTTTGGTCATGTGTATATTAATTATTCTAATAAAAGTATTGGAAGAATTGAGATGCAAGCATTCACAATAATTAACCCTTCTGCATTTCATCTTCATCCATTCAAAATTCATGTATGCTTGCATCCTGATGAATATTTAAACACGACTTCTTTTGGAGTTTGGATTGTCATCAAATTAGAAAGGGAAATCGGTGTCAATAGAATGTATTTGATTAATTTGAATAAATAAAACACAACACCAAAGATGACGGATTGGTTACTTCTCATGTCTTTGAGAGCCGGTAAGTATCTATTCATCATAAAAATAAATATGGGTGCTTCAGGAGATTAAGAGAGTTGAATGAATATATTGAAGCTGCAACCGACACTTCATGTGTGTCGTAACCCAAAGAAAGAAGAATAGAGAATACAAGATAATAGATAAAAGTAGCAGCAATCTTCTTGTGCTCCTGTCTTCCGTAGATTTAATGCTTTACAGCTTTGTAAGGAGATCGTCAACAATTAAGCTTTGAATAAGGATCACTCTCATAAAGTATTGATTGAATAGCGTTATTAATTTTAATACCTTCTTCTCAATACTATATATATATATATTTATCATGACCCGCTTAGTCTTGCTGATTTGATTACCGAATGATTATAACCTATTTGTGTTAAGTACGTGTTTCCCTTTCAAAACTCAAATCACAAATATTCTTGCGAAAACATTGTTACATAGGTTGAGTCAATTTGGCATAAAGACTTCGACACATACACCCATCATCAGCTTTATAAGTTATGCATTTGAAAAATTGTATGCTCTTATTTATTAACAGCAAATCGGTTGATTGATATTATTTGCACTTTTTACTTGTTACAATTTCATTCTCAAGCGTGGAAAAGTAGATATATGTGTCAGTTGGTTTAACTTTAACTATCAGCTTGTTTATGAGACTAAAACGGCGTAAGTCCAGACTTTTAAAAGTCCAAAGACGAATACGCGTAGAAGTACGATGTACGATAAATTTCTTATTTCTTGAAACACTCGTTATGCAAGAAGCGATACACGAATCAATCTACTGAAAGGGGTTTATATAAAGTACTGTACTTGTCAATTGTCATGCTGCCGTCATAAAATATAAATAGCTTAATAATCCCCCGCTGCAAGCGTCAAATTGGAACTTATATAGATAGATCACACGACTTAAAATACCATTTGTCATGTGTTCAAAGTTATGTTCTTACATTCTAAATGGCGAATGCATGCAAACTCTCCTACGTATCAAATCACTGTTGAAGACACAAGCAAAACATACTTGACTTTACTCATTGTATCGTGTTGTAAACCCAAAAGAGGAATGTATAGCAATTTACTAGATACAGTGTACAATAAGAAGACATGACAATTTTGAATGATTTCTCTGATGACTTCTGTATTTGGCGTGAAGCAAATAGCATATCTCACACTGTTTGCACGGGAAATCCATTAAAATTGTTTGTGATTGATTGCTTCCATCGATCCGTGCAACATTTGAGACCAATGATATAAAAGACTTTATGCAATTCTTAAGCATACTTGTCTACAATGAAAAGAAGTTAAAGGATTAATAAGAATTACCTGCACATCAAGCTATAAAAGTAATAAACCTATACCATGTGATATTGTAGCGTTGTGGGGACAGAAATCTCGTAATTTTGATTCAGAGTTCAAACGTATCATCGTGCAAAACGGTCTTACAACCAGAACTTTTCATGTGTGTGCCTGTTTGTCCCTCCCGTGTACATTTATCTGCATAAATTAATATGCTTGGGAATGTGAAAGTTTGTGTCATCATCTCAAAACGGTATGCTAGTAAAATAATTGCCAGCAGAAGAACATTATCACCCACAAAGAATTAAAAGATACTGTTACAAGCACATATATAATGTAGCTATTTCTTCTAGCAGGACTCCGTGCCTATTATTAGCAAAGAATATGATTTTTTGTTTGTTTCTATATGCCTTAGTTATTTCTGGTTACAATAAGAAGAATATAAGACATTCGGAGGAGTTTGAGAAGAAAGACAGCACTTATTAAACGTGAACAACGCTGCTAACAATAATAATTCAAGTAAGTAATAACTCATCGAGTATGTGAGGACTGAACGTGTTAATTCTGCTTACTGTTCTAACGTCGCTTATGAGTAATCTAAGCAACCATTTCATTAGAACATATGTGATGAAACGATATGACGATCAAGATTACAAATAATGACAAAGATTCAGATGGTAATGAAGTCGTAGGGGTGAGATAAACATTTCGACTATATAGATCCACACAGTCCACAGACTATTTGAGGAATGAACGATAATTACATCTAAGTACAAATCTCTTCTGGCTTCTTTAAAAAGATTCTTATCCGATGAATAGAATCGTGTACACAAATATTTTACAAGTAGTCTCGAGCTATACAGCTCATACGCAAGAATGTAGAGCCTCGATTTTTTATTTAAGCTTTAAGCCTCGATTTTCAAGTGCTGTGTTCTGTGTTTGTCTTTTTTAAAGCTTCGGTTTGAAGACATATAATATTATGTATTCGTATATAGAATTATGATAGCTAAGAATTAATTCATGATCACGTCTAACGGATCCAAATCAATATGCACAAGGATATTTAAAGGTTTTTGCTGTATTTTGTACAATAATTTCAAAAGATCGATTTATCAGATCTATTTAATAGATATTCGATATTCAAGTAAAACAGTTCAACTCTACGAATGAATGAGGAAATCTAGCAAAGCCAACTAACAAATACTCTAACTTTCTGTACAAGAGGGAAACTAAATTGGACGATTATCTTAAAATACAAAAGATTCTTATAATACAGTGATAAATGTGCATCTCTGACTGGAGCTTGTTTGGGCATTTTTAATCGTACATACTCACTCATTTTATGAAACAAAGTAGACTAGGTTCGGATTACTACGCCCTGCATCAGTCGTCAAACATCAAAGGAATGTAGAACTGTTGACAATTGGTATTTGGGCTGAACTAAAGAAGACGCTGAGCTGGTTCTCAAAGAACATCTCTATACCAGGTTTAGAAAGATTGTCAACAGTTTAGTAGTGACAACAAGAAATTCTTATCTCTCTGTGGTTTTTAATATTCCCTTGGTCATATAATTCTCTTGGGAATGGCTTGACGAAGTACTTATTCAAAGAAACATCCCATCCTTAAGATAAATCAGATGAGTACACGAATCGTCGTAAAATCCTAAACCCTTGAAGAATTCTTAGTGATTCGTCAAACGCAAACGATAACTTGAATTCGATTAGTACTTTGTAATACACCTCCAAGCCGATGATGAGCAGACTGTTGTAAGTTGTAACACAAAACTGGAAGGTTTTAGTTTTGGGTATCTTTTGTATCTTTATTATTATTATTTGATAAGAGGTAGAGATGAAAAGTTGATTATAATAATGAGGATGATGGGAGGGAATGTGGAAAACTGTGGCAGTAGTGACATGAAAGAGATAGATGGACAGGTGTAGGTGAGTTATGCTGACTAATTCTTCAGGACGATGCTTACGAAAACCAACGCAAGTTAAGATATTTCAAAGAATCCCTATAAGCGACACTGTCCCATATTCAAAGGCCTTTCTTAATTGCTACATAATGATAAAACATTAATAATAGTGAGTGATTTGAGCTGTCTTGTCCCATTTATATGCAGTATGTCTTGTCGGAAAAACACTTGCTTGCAGTCATTCACATTGCGTCTAATATTTCAAAGTTCTTACATTCTCCACGTGAGTACACTTGTTAAAAAGCTTCATAGGGAATGCATTTAGTAAACGATATTTTTTAGGCGAATTTTTAAGAATTGTGGAATACACAGAGCTTTATCCTAAAGCTTTAAGAAACAGAAAATCACTCATATATGAAATTTAAGTCAACTTTAATTTTACTACTGTGAGAAAGTCATTCATTTTTATATCTGAGTCCTCAAGGCTCTGTTTTATTCCTTTTCCTGTGGACTGTGGATTTCTGTCTCATTGCTCCTTTTTCATGTGTCACCACTTAAGCCTAAAAATAGTTGGAAGTTTGTGGACGGGTAGCTGAGCAGAGCTCCACTGTGCATCGTTTGAGCTTAGCCTGCAGATTTTTATTATTACATAATGTAGAAGATAACCTACCAACTACCACAGGGGGACTTCTGAAGTAGTAGTAGATTGTTTTAACATCTAAGCGGCCTTTGCTTATTGTTAGAATACTGGCCCACTTAACCTTTCCTGTTTCTCTATATGTAATCTCCAGGATATGTGTTAATCCAGAGACAGGCTATTCCTTCTGAAATAAGGCAGAGAGGACTTCATAACATATAATCTCAGGTAGCTTTGAGCTTGGCGTTTGTAATAAAGAATAGAACATATAATCTTCACCATACGCTCACCTTTAACTTTCAATTTCGTACGAGGACTGTATGTAAGAATGAATCTCAGGTTGTGGGTCGAAGGGAAGGAAGGTTTCTTACATCAAATGTCTCTCTAGCTTAACATCATCCCTCAAGCCTGAGGTTTCTTCCACAACTCCAACAACAATTCTCTGCCTTTTGCATTGACGAGTTTGTGTTGAGGATCCTGTAGTATATCGTACGCTTCTACCTACTTCTTTTGTAGTGCAGTAGATTTGAAGACTTACCTGTTACTTAGCATGAGGAGTCATTGTACAATTCTCTATACGAGCAATAAGCTGCAAAGGTAGACATTCTATTTCAACAGTCTCAACTACCAACAATGCATAAGGATTGAATTGGTAATGTAGAAGATATACTGAAAAGATGAGAGAGTGGATTTCTGACTGAGTTAGTTCTATGTTGTATTCCAACCAAGAAAGACGTCGTCGTCAATCTCACAGAAAAGGGGTCATATATATTGCCTTCATCGTCGCCTTTAAGACTTTAAGAAGTGAAATCAGCAATTTTATCATTTAGGATAGTGAGTGTTGTCTTGTAGTAAATTACCAGTGACTTATTGTGCTGCTACTACACACTATATACATTCCACTCCTTTTGTGCAGTTGCATTTCATTAACCTGTAGAACAAAAACCGGAAACTTCTCATCGTTCGTAAGGAAATTATGTTTGCCGGAAATACATAAACTGCAACTCTAGCAAAGTTTATTATTGAAGTGACATCTAAAGAATTAAATAAAAGTATGTAGACTCTTAATTAAGTACGACGTCTCGAAAATAATGTTTAACTTATAATAAGTGTACAATATGACTGAAAACATATCTTGATTACCAAACTCAATATTTCTTCATAATGACAGCATCGCAGTTCCAGACTGCATTAGACTCGCGCTAAATCAATTATTCATCAAGTCCCGAAGATCCAACCGGTGAAAAGTTTCATTTAAGACATTTCATTTAAGAGAACCTGTGAATGCGAATGATGTAAATATAGAATTTAAGGTGACACAATAACACCTTACAGACAAAGTTGAAAGTGCAAGTGCCCTACATTCTATTCTGTTATTAGTATTATTATCACTTGGAGACATTCCGGTTCCGCTTGAAGAAGGTTCTCAGCATCAGACTTTTCAACCTCCAACAACAGAGCCACGAGGCTCGATCTCACTCTTACTTTTAATAGTTCTGTCGTGTTTCAGTTTTGATTTTGAACCTTAACTGAACTCTTATTTTAGAGACGGTTCTTTTTACTTTGATATTATGGCGATGATGGGAGTTCATATTTGGATGGTCGTTTTAACTCTTGGTAAGCCATCAAATATAATATGAGATTATATTGATTGATATCTTCTTTTATGGAGTGTTTCACACATCAGTTAACATTGATAATAATAATATATGATTTTAGATTGATTGGGTACTTAAATGATAATAAGCTCAGGACATAATATTTTTGATATCCCTCTTGAAAGTTATTCATAAAAGTCACATCATGTTTTTAATTTGACTCAAGCTGCTTTAATTGGCTGACATCATGTCTATCGACAAGAAAAGTTTAAAAAGATTAGAAGTTTAAAGGTCTTCCAAATAAAGAAGCACCGGTTAGCTTTATCTGAGTGTTGATGAACTTGGTCACCCGATCGAATATGAATTTAAATGATCTCGTCTTAAGCTTCAAGTAGATAAATGCGTCCACCCTTTTAATCCTCAGAGTTTGTATTAGATGATTTATGAGTTTTTGACTGTATAATAGCTGGGACAAGGTTTAGTGAATAGGTTTTTATTGACTGGATTTGCAATGAGACACTTTTTACGCTTTACGCACAGAGAGAGAGAGAGACTCTACACAAGCCGTAGGGGATAAGAACGACTACTTTCAAACGATTAAGATTCAATAAAATACAAGCATCTTTTGTCTTGTTATACAAAATATCCTCTCAAGGAAATGAGGAACAAGATGATTTATGGGAACTCAGAGACTTCGTAGTACTAATGAAGGTTCTTTTCATCCTTTGGTTTTAAGTGATCATTTGTATGCAGTGCAGTATGCGCAAGCTAAAAAGTCACTTGTCTTGCCTTGCCTGAGAATGAAGAAGTGAAGTTTAGTCTGTGTTATTTCTTTTCTATTGAAGATTTTAGGTTTTACGGTTCATTTATTTTTAAATTGGCAAGTAGTAGGAAACTACATGGTAAAGATATCGTCAAAAATATGGTCTGGTTTACTAAATTCATCTCATCTCAACACTTTTCCCATAGGAAGTACGAATAACCACCAAATCCTCATTGTGTTTTTCATCTTACAGTATCAATAAAAGCAAAAGCGGTTAATGGAGTAAATGCTTTCAATAATAATTTTAACACTTTAATGATGATTAGAAGATCCGGTGATTAATTGATGGCAGAGTTTATAGCTAGAATATAAACAGAAGTTTTGTTCATTTTTAAACCCAGTTTTAATGTAAATAACCACAACAAAGAGGAAGAAGAAAGTTATTGCGACATTAAAATTGTTGGACTTTTTAACGTGTTATCTAGGCTTGTCGTTAGTAAGTGCGTGTTTATTGTTGTATAGCACATATATATAACACTAACCAGTGACTTTTAAGTAGTGTACGAATAAAAGTGAATCGCACTAAAATATCTGCATGTCGGTTTGTTTTAATGCCGAATGTATTCTTTGATTTCAAACAAAAGACAATAGCATTCTCTTGGGTCAATAATTAGTCAAAATATGTCGAGAATGTACGAGCACAAAATTTGATTTCGACTTATAAATTACGTTTTATCCACTAAGCGTTCATTTCTGCTTTCCATACAGCCTTATCCGTAGTTCTGCAGGATAAGAAAATGTTCATTCGAATTTATGTAGCTCAAATGAGTTGCGAAGCTTATATAGTTTTATCAAATCTAATTGATCATGACGAATGTGCAATGCATGTATGGTAAGAATAACAGTTAGCATTCTTATATCGAGTACTTGTATTTTTCTGTACGACTGGCTGAATGATTCGATTCGGAAATAACACACAGAACATAAAATAATAGACACTTGCAAAAAGTAAATTAGGTTTTAGGAGAACGTGAAGGTTGTTTCAACTAGTGATATAAAAGGAAAATGAAGAATGGAGGGCGAATCTTATAAATGCACACCAAAGCAAATGGATTGGACGAAGATCAACTCCTTAGACAAGAGAATAAAGCTAAGAATGCTTAGGCACGGTTTTTCGTATGTATTATCGTAAAGTCTGCTTGTACCACAATATTCTTTTTCTGTTTGCAAATTGTTCAAAAATGTGTGTTGCCGGAAAGTAAAACTTCATCCTTTACAATTCTCAATCACGATGAAATTAGGAATGACATTGAATGCCTGTGGAGACGAGAGGACAAGTTTTCTAGTTTCACATGATTTCGAGTATTTGAGTCTTGCACTCATCCGTTTCATCCGTGCGATCAATGCAGATTCATTCTCATGATGAGGTTGTGGTTAGTGTTGAGTCAGTAGGTCATTTTCAATCAAATTATTTTAATGACACTTTCAAAGCACCCAAATTGTAGATTGTTAGCAGAAGCTAGCATTTCCTTCAAATAAAAATCAAAACCAGTGTGTGATCGGATTTGGTTCCTTTGTCTAAAAGCGCCAGATGTAAGAAATTCAACACGGATGGTTTCGTTTCAATTTGTATCAAATATGTATTGGGTTTTTAATTGTTTTTTAGACTTCTTGTGTGTTTCAAGTTGGAACCAACCAACAAGATGAGTCATATAAATTATAAGATAAAATTGTGAAATAAACTACAAGTTTGAGTTCAGTATGAACACACAGAAGAAAAGTGAAGCTCTAGTAACGATGTAGTTCGAGTGCAAGTTCTTGAATAAAAACTTAAAATGGCTGTAAACACTTGTTAAAGTTAGACTGCACATTGCACGCTAGTTAACCCCAGGAATGTGTTCTAAACTTAATAGTGGAATACACTATATATATATGTATATGTTGCCGTGAGGCTGTCAGCAGCTTGTAGTTTGGTAAATTGCATGCCATTAAGGTACGAGTGTAATTCGCCAGTTCAAATTGCTTGAATCTTAATATGAACTCATCGTCAAATAAACCTGAGTTAATCTGTATTTTACTGATGATGAGGCTTAGTTAAGGTGTGTTAGGCCCAATGGAGTAATACTATATAATTTAGCTACAGATTATTACATCACATCTCTCATTATGACAAGGAGTGTATATATCTTCAAAGAGGAAACTATTTTCCACTCTGATAGGTTCAAGTCAAACAATAAGTGAGAGATTTTTTGGAGACTTGTGCAATTGGTTCTTGTAATTAAAACATGCATTTCAGTTTAATTATTAGCCTTTGCAAATCAATATAGTTTTATAGGTTAGAAGCAAACTAAAAACTACTTTGTTCTGCAATATGATGAAAATTAGTATTCACATATCTGGTAGTACCTTCCGAATAAAATGAGAAATATGAGAGCGGATGTGGCTGGTTGTTTAGTAAACGACCATACTGACAGACTGTCTTACAAACTCTCTTACAAAAAGTCGCAAAAAATGGCGAAGTTAAACAGAAGTAGGTGAATATTTAGAAAAGCATGATTTGCGGACAACTGTTTGTTATTGCGAAGGGTTAAATCAGGACGTTGATGCAAAGAAACAGTCATTTATGAAAATCATGCAGATGATATTCATCACAATTACTTTACAGTTATAGTCTTTGAGTAAAGATTTACATTGCATTAATGAGTGATCATAAAACGATATTTTACACATTTAAGTGTTTCGTATATTTTCGTTGTCAACAATTGTGACCATATATAATACCCAAAGCATATAGGTCCGGGTGTTCTAAATAATAGTACGATGAAGTATGTTTATTTTCAGCAGCTACATCTCCTTTAAGTGTAGAATGAATATTCATGATGTGTGAGTAAGAACATTTAAGTGTTGTGTTTAAGTGCTTCGTCCATCCTACTTTTCATTGTGAGCATTAATGCACTTATATGAAAGTAATATGCTAATGATTTGTAAGAGATTGACAAGAGAAAGTTAATCATTCGCATTAAAAGATTTACAGTTGACAGTGACAGTTCTAATTCGCTTAATTCATAATCCACACTGTGATTTACAATTTTGATATACGTAATACGTATGTCACATTGAATTCTCCAAGTTATTAGTTTAAACGTAAAACTCTAAACCAATTTTACGATTCCAAGTGAATTCCAACCTAAATGAAATGCATAGTATAAGCACACAAAAGATTATAATATCAAAGCTCGCTAACATTAAGTAGCATAATATTATATGTGCATCCTGTGCATGTTTCAATACACTATTCATATTTTTAATAATCGTAAGTTAACTCATCTAACCAATCAGTAACTAATTGACCAACCAGGTACCTGAAACACGTATATGAGTTCTCTGAAGATGTGCTTGCGAATTCCTGCACATAAATCTCTCGTAGTTGGGCAATTAACCATTCAAGTGAGAGTTATTATTCATATTTACTACTGATGAGAAAGATCAATTTTTAAATATTGCTTATCTCTTCTAATGACTGCGAGAAAAAAACTTATCAGCAATGAACTAGTGATTGAAATAAACTCACAAGTGTGAGCTCATGTAAAAAGCAGAGTTGGCAATGTAGTCATCAGTAATCAATATTTATAATCAATAATCAATATTACGCAGCAGTGCTCGATGAAAGGTTGCGGTGTTTTTATAACGAAAATATTTTACACCGCAAACTCCATCAAGGTGGATATATGTGTGCCACTAAGGAATTTATTCGTTTATCTTCTTGGTCACATCTTCCGAGTCAGATGCTGACTGAGTGACAATAGGGTGGACAGTAGCAGTCAAGTGATAAGATGTTCATTCAATTGTCACTTCATTAGCAGGTGAAATCTCCAACCTCTGACCTCCTTGTGACCATACTGACCATGTATAGGCAGTGTAAAACTTTTCCAATGATTTATTGGACCAACAGTCTATTACCTTTCATTTTCATGCTATAGATTAAGTAGGTGCCGTCTAGTGTTAATTAAGCCTTCTCATATGCAGTGACTTGAGACACTCAACAATAGCTTTTTTACTCCTTCCTATTACATGTCTCCTTCATCTACAAAAATCATAATCAAATGCATATTACCAGTAATCTTACAAGATCCTATTAACTTAACAACGTTTTCAAAATAGCGACATGTTTATGAGCACAAATTAGACCTCCGCTGTCTTAATTAAATTGTGTCTATTATTAGCTTTTTCTCTTTACAAAATAGTACAATGTTCACTCAGCAAGATACCATTTGAGCGTCTCCTAGTTTAATTTCACAGGAGTATCGACTGCACATCGCAAACAAGAATGTATAATAAGAGACAATTGCTGAGAAAATCAAAGATGCGCTTTTGTGCTAAAGTGTAACTTGACTCATTGAAACTTCAGGAAGTAAATTATTGAGTCTTTATACCTGTCTTTGGTTGAAATATCTTCCATACAACGGATAATTAATGAAGAATAGCTAATTCACGCATAAATGTCATGCATAGTTGGGTTTTAATTGTCAATTAGCTTTACAGAGCAGAACAAGATGTACACAATGAGGGTGCAGCAATACAAAAAACACAAAACAAAAGCGTAATGTGTAGGCCCCTCGAATGTGTGTCATTGTCCGGTAGGGATTGTTACAACCTTCTCATAGGAATAAATTGTGATATGCTTAACATTATTTGCTTGTTTTGATGCGAAGGAAAAGTCTTGAGACATGTTTATTTTTATACTAACTCAGTTGGAACTGAACGAGGAAACCTCTTCTGCCGCATCAGTCTCAACTTTCCTATTTAAGTTCTTGTATGTATAACCACCACATCCACTATCATCACTAGTTATGAGCGTGAAAAATGCAGTTGAATTTGTGTGTACGATGATAATTATAAAAAATGAACAAAACAAAATTCGCAACAAGTTTGATGAATTTATGAGCTTCTTTAGATATGGATGAGGTAATGATTAAGAGCAATTGAAACATGGACACGTAATAACTAATCATCTTCATTGAAAGTTATGAGACATGTATGTATAAATAAACATTGTTCTTTGATTACAATGCAGCAGATTATTATTATGATTGCTCCAGTTTCATAATATCTTATTATTATTGAACTAGACATAATAATAAAACAAAATCTACATTCCATTGTTGTAGTAATGCCTCATTGATAATTTTAGTTTTAGTATCAGAATCGAACAAGACAAAGATATAAGTGTCAAGCATATAATTTGATTAATACGAAGGATTGTGATGGTATTATTTGGTAAGCAGGGCGTGTGTCGCTGTGATGGTCTGGTCTTATCAATACTTAATAATAAACGGATGTGACTTGAGCATTGCAAAATGATTTGGTATTTCAAAGGTATACATATTATGTGTCAGTAATGCGGTTTATTATTAATGCATTTTCCTCCCACATACACACGAATTATGGATGTCGCAATAATACCTTAAGTATTCTCACACACAATGACTAGAGCATTATTGTGACTTCGCATTGCATGCTCCTTCGTTTGTAAAGTGTTTATAACTCCTTCCCTGCAACATTGACTTAATCAAAAAATAGGTTGAGGAATCTGCTCAATATGCTTGCATTAAGAGTAAAACACTTGTAAAGAGGATGAAAGGGAAAATGTTAATTTAGAGTTAGAGAGCGATGGTTAAAAAGATTCAACAGCAGACATCCAAGTGTGTTGAGAAGAAGGTGTACATAGTGTACGTACAGGTTGAACTGCATATGCATGTAAAGAAAACCCACAGAGGTGAATGAATGTCGCCTCATGTTTTAATCAAGATTTTGCAATAAGTCTTCGTGCGTTGAGAGATGGATGAGAATCTTCAAAGTTGGTTTCAGACCGAAATTAAAATTCAGAATGTATGTGGTTGCAATAATGAGTGTCACATTACAACTAACAACAATGAACCAACTCACTCGGTGGGGAGGGGATCAAATTCTTGCGTGTGAGAAGTTGCATATCCAACAATGTTCGTAGTATTAATAATACGACAAATTTAGAAAAGGCACCACAGCAGCAGGTTGGAGAGAGTCGTATCAGCAGATGCCTTCTTTTGATGATGGCTGAGCAAAGCTATTCGAATTCAAAATATGTGGTGACTTGAAGGAAATGCACAAAAGGAATGTGAAGAGCATTTGACTGCTTCTTATGCAGTATTCTTACCATCAGTCACAACGCTAGTCTCGGGAACACGTTTTTGGAGGGTCTCAATATTTAATATTACATTCAATTTCAATAGGTTACTTCCAAGTATGAAGTTACACAATGTACACACCAGTGGACGTTTTGTTTGTAGACATGCAAATGTCAAATAAGTTAAGTGTACTTAATTGTTGCTATATACCTACTGAAGATAGTTCAGACGGGTGGTGGAAATCCTGTTTTGTCAATTCCTCAGCTACTTCCTCAAGCATTATTGTATTATCGTAATAAAACATTATAGAATGCTGTTAGGCATAATGTTAACTTGAGTGAAAAGAAACAGGCAGATTACTAGTCAGAGTCAAAAGGCAGAAGTGTAAGTTGTCTCGTTCATCACTCTTTTTTGACAAAAATTGTTAAAGGCAACAATTTTTTATTATCGATATGTTTAAAGTAATAATACATATTTATTAAAAACTTCCTTGTGAGTTTGATGCATTCACTACAAACTGTAATATATATTAATGCATAATTCATGGAATTTATCATGTTCGGTCTTTCCCCATTTTGTGTTTGCGTATTAAAATGAGGGAATCACCCATGCATAATATATCCTGCATCATTTGCCAATAAATACACATGCTTGTATACACTTTCTTTCTAATATATTCAATTTTTTTTTAAATAACAAACCTTCTCACACTTAAATGAAGCACGGCATCAATGAAATAGCTAAAAGAGAAGAATATTTATTATTAGGTTTTTAAAATGTTGCGAGAAATAATCGAAGAAACTGCTGTGGGGATGTAATTAGTCATTTGAGTACGAGGCGCAGTACGGGAAAGATATTCCCCCAATTAGTATTAATTGTTTGTTTAGTATGCCATGTAATGATTCGGAGATGAAAGGAAGGCACAGAGATATACCGAGGGAAAGGGCTGAGAGCAATAATGGAGAGATGAAGGCATTAGTTAAAAACTAAATGAGTAGTTTAAGGTGTGCTAAGCTAAGAGTAACATAACCTGCGACAAGGTAGGTGGTATCATGCATGACACGGATCTAAGATTACACACACACATACACACACGAATAGGTTTATGTATTGACGATGATGATGAGAAAGCAAGCATAAAGCAATTCTATTATCCAACTCATCTCACGAATGTGCAGTTGAATTTTGAATATTTTCAATGGGTAGCTCTTGTCGTGACACAGTGTAATGGCAATTTTTTTCTGAATAGTGATAACTACTTAATGTAAAATACATATTATTATTATTATTGTATTTTTTAAAGTGCTCCTTCTAGTTGCTCACACCAAGTCTTGTGCATTATTGAATGATTGTTGGTGATTGTATCATGTGTGTATTTCTTGATAGAAAGCGGATTTGTTGAATGTCTTAAAATTAGATGCAAGTTTAATAACCAAAACCCATAATAGCAGACCGACACCGTTAATAAGATATTAAGGCACTTAGTTATTCTCTCGGCTGAAGATTTAGATGAGACGCCGGGTTTAAAAATCTGAAATGAAAATGAATGCAACGGGTCTTAATTATAATCAATTTTTGAATGATGATTAACTTATGAAACGCTTGCATGAAATCTGAAAGTCGGGAGTGAGAAAACGGTGTGGGGTATAAAATCCAGGAAAAATAGGGGATAGTAATAATTGTAGTGGGTGAGGTAGGTTTAGAGAAGATGACTTATAATAATCATCTAATCTTTTAGTTTGTGCAGCAGTAATATTAATAACAACAACAACAAGGCCCACGCTGGTGCTTGGGTGGTCTGAAATCTTTCACACAGGCCCTTGTCTAGCATCTCGCTTCTTTCTTACAACTTTGGGAAGATGCCTCAGTGGATACCTGTCTAAGATTAAAAAAATGAGAGTCCTACAACAGACGGAAGAAGCAGGTTGTCGGTTGGTGTGTAGTATGGCTAGCTATAAGGGGATATAGCTATTTGAATGAATGAGAACTACAAAAGATGATAGCTTAATAGAACTCAGCTCTCTATAAGTAAGTATCAGTTGAAACTGAGATTCAAGAGAAATGTGAAAGGAATCTCGATAGTTACACCTTTGTTAGGACACCAGATTCTTCGGAATTGATGGCTCCATTCTGTTCCATGAGACTTGAGACTTTGAGACCTGTAAACCAAGTGTGTGAGCATATACTACATATGGTTTTTTTATGTGATAAACGAAAACTTGTAGCCTTCCGATTTAACGTCGTATTCTAATCACTACTACTCACTAATATTTTGCAGGTAATAAAATTTAGTCGAAGTTTATTGATGTAAATAATTTAAACTTCATTTGATACTATTTATTGGTTTTCATCATAAACAAGGTGATTGGTTAGTCGTCAAATACCTAAATGTCATGTAAGAATGCAAAAATTAAAAGTAGACGAGTTGTAAGAAAATAATAATTAAGGTTCAAGGCTGCAATTGAGTTTTATTACATTTCTATCACGACTAGCCACGACAAAAGCTTGTGTGTTCCTTAATAAGTTGTTCGGCATAAAAACGAATATGTAGCATGTAAGATTGATACATGAAACACATTCAATATTCTGTGATTCTGTGAAACAGATATTGTTTCACGAGAAAGCTAATTAGGGTAATAAAATCCAATCAAGATTTAGTTTTTATAAGTCAGTCCCATCGTTCTTTTATTGCGTATCGTGTGACAATTTATTTATACGCTTGCGCTTGGTATTTTGTTTTATGGAAAACACACGTGTTACCTTATGTGAGAAAAAGGGAAGGGATTTTGAGACTATAAAGTCGAGTCAGAATTCAGAAAGTTCTGTATCAAATCAGAAGGTACTTCAAATACAAACGATTTAAAAAGTAATTCGAATGCTATCAATGTGAGAGCAAATAATATAAATAAGGACATATATTTATCGTTATCCTCACACGAAGGTAAAAAGGTTAAGGATGAATTTCACACAAGTAATTGTAATCTTTGATTATCTTCTTAAATGTTGCTCTTTAACTGTTAAATGTCAATTACTGCCATTATTTTACGTGGTTTAGTTTTATTAACAAACTTAATTTCAAGTTATTTTAAGGAATTGAAACGAAATTCCTGTCTTGATCACTAACGCTACTTTTTGTGAAATCTATTCAAGAGGAAATCCGTTGAATTTAAAATCAGTAGGGAATTTAGATAGGCCTTGAAAGCTACAGTTTGAATTCGTAATCTGTTCAAGTAAAGTGTTCAGGATTCAGTAGACATTAAATTACCGAGCAAAGTCAAAAATGAAAATGTTAAGCACAAGCGTGACTTAGAACTGTGTGTAGATAATACGAGAAAGAATGTTTTCCTGAATGACCCGTTTTCTATAAACTGAAATTGAGACTTCGATAGAGTCACACACAGCTTGGAGTTTTTTTTTGTATTTCTTCGAGCTATTCACAGTCTCCTAGAGGATTCAATTGATGTTGATTTTGAGAGAAAAAACTGTCCTTTTCATTTGAGTGTATTGTTGCTTTCAAGTTACAGAGAAACCTGTGTAACTCTGTACGAAGATGAGAAAATGATGTGTGAATGAATGCGTAACGTATTGAGTATGAAAGTTCATGAATGCTCGACATGTGATAGGACACATTATGTCTTTTGTTGGACCATGTCAGAATAGGGACCATAATGTATTGACGGCTTTATTTCATCAGGACTATTGTATAGATACCATTCATTTTGTTATGTTCAGGATTTGAGATGTGTCTAAAAAAATCTGTGTGGGTTTGGTAGTGGTAAAATAAGTCTTTTGTGTGAATATATCTTATGCATCTTATTGCTTGTCATTCATCTTGAATTTGTTTATTTTCTCCAGGAGTACTCAGCAAGTCACCGGCTGTTGATGGAATCACATTGTTCGCACCCTTGAATGGTCAAGGAATTCGTGGAACCATTACGTGGGTACAAGAAGAGCCAGGCTCAAAAGTCACAGCTTTAGTGAGCATTGAAACTCTCTGGGTGGATCCGATTGAATACTCGTGGAATATTCATGAATTTCCAGTAGATTTCGGAACGAATCCTAGTTCCCGATGTGATCGAAGTTTTCTAGGAGCACCGTAAGTTTTCAAGTTTTACATGCTGCTTGCAAGATTCATGGATTTAAATCTTGTTCCTCAACCAATCTATGAATCTATATAGACAGAATCGAATCGAAACAAAATTTCCATATCATAATTTAAATCTGTGTTGAATTTTGAAGATGAAAGATTTCATTTAAAACTAAAAATTATTGCATATTAAAGAAGGCTATTTAAGGATATGCATAATTTATTTCAAAATTTGACCACTCCGTGTTACACGGATTTGTAAGATCAAGTTTAAGATTCTTCTTGTTCTTTTAGCTCATGAAGTCGAGAATTATAATAATACAGATTGTATATCTTTAAATAAATGAGCCATGAAATATCGGAATGTTTTTTGTAGTACTTTGCTTATCTCTCTTGAAGTCTGCAACAGTTTTCCTGAGTCATGATCGAAGGAAAAAACACTCACGGTCTGTCTGTGGTCAGCAAAAGAATCTGAAAAGTCGATTTAGATCTTCTGCACCACAAAACCTTATGCCTGTCTTTGAGCAGTCATGGTTCATTTTTTATTAGCTCAATTCCACTCGAATCTTCTTCTACCTTGGCAAGCAGAGCCTGTGGGTACAAAGAAAGAGTATAATCTAGAATGACAAGTGTAAAGAGAGTGTCATTCTTCTTGTACAATAATGACAACTACTCCATTTAAACTCCTGTCATAGCACAGCGTTTATTCTAACCTGCATAGCTAAACACCCCACTATATGTCTTCGCATCAATGAGTGACATAATGCAGAGATGATGAAAATATAGTGTATTTAATACACTTGGTCATATGTGAAGATTTAATTTTGTTTGTTTCGATTCGAATATTTTTTTGTAAACTGAAGAGTAGAAAAGAAGAAAGAAGTAACAATTGAAACAACTTTGAATTTTGAATTTCAGAATCCTCAAACTGGATGAAGTGTTCGGGAAACTAACTCTTCCAACAGAATCTACCATTGTACTGACTACAGACAGATTCAACTTAACAGGATCGGATGGAATATGGTCACATTCTTTAGTGTTGACTTCCAGGGGTCAGAGCACCTGTGCAACTATAGATGTAAGTGGATCTTGGATCTTATCTTCGTGTTTAATACCCTTCAATTTAGATTAATAACTTTTTATAGTCTAGAAGCAATTGCCTTGCTGTGGTTAAAGTAATAATTCCATACATTATTTCACATTAAATTGGAAATGAGTTTTAAAATGAGCAAGTCTGAAGCGCAATCAGATCACATCAGAGATTGCAAAAAGTGCCATAGTTAGTATATGATTTAGTGGGTTGTTCCGAGGGATGAAGTTATCACGTCTGTTTCAGTTTTGCCTATCATCCAAATCTACTTCTCTGCTGAAACAAAAACACGGAGCTTTTGTTTTAGGCCTCGCAGACGTGTAACTAATACATTCATACTGCTCTGCAAAGAGGATGTGACGGTAAATCTTAAGATCTGACGGATCTGACGCTGACCGGATTCATTCGTGATGGAATGTATTTATGTGTATATCACAGCTGATGTCAAGCTGACTGAAATGACGGACTCGTCCCTCATTCAAAGATTGGTATAGAGAGTAATCAGAGATTTCACAGATTAAGCATGATAGCAGATTATTAGGCATACAAATAATCATCAGGACATTGAGCTGTAAATATTTCCTTACAATAGATTGCAAACATGCAAGTTTCTTGAGTAGTAAATTGACTTGATGAAAGCAACAACTGAATAGAATTTTTAGTAGTTGAATTTAATTGAAAATCTGAAGCTAGATAGATCAGTAGGATCAATCAAGGTTCAATCATTTTTTGATGATAATAAGATGTGAGCTCCACCCTAGAAGTAATTCATATAAAAAGTCGTGATTTAGTTTGACCATAAGCGAATAAGCTTCTGCTTTTCCTACATGAGTCCCAAGCATTATTGCCAAGAGATCAGTCTATGTTTTCACAGTTTCAATAGTTTGGCTGTTGTAAAGGCTAGTAAGTATGAGCTAGTAAAACTTTAGGATATTTGATTAGTTTTGAGCTTTTTTGGGTAGGTGTGGGTTCATTTCCATGCGCTTGTTTGGTATAAGTGTCTTAACAAGATGATGCTTGCAACTCGTCTGGTTTGATTTGTCTTTGTTACTTACACAGACTGTTTGAATGCTCATGTGGAATCACGTTGATTTGATTTCAATTGAATGTGATGAGTTAGAGAAATATATAATAATGTGTCTTGTGAAATTGTTTGTTGCAAACTGCTGAGTTGTGATTACTTATGATTTGCTGATTGCTGACTTATGGTGTTTTTGTAGGCGGAAGCTGAAACAAGATTTGGTGTTGCACACTTCACGAGACCAATGGCTGGAAGTGTTTATTTCCAAACTCTAAATGACAGACAAGGAACAACCACGTCCATCTTTAGTGACCTGTTCCACGTCAATCAAGACAGACCTGCAGCTTCGGACCATTCGTGGAAACTTTATATCACGGATTATCAGTCTAATCCCAGAGGTATGCTTGCTAGTTTATTTCCTCTTGCTCAAATTGCCAATATGAAAAATGGCATAGTGTTTTCCATGTAAAAACTCTCAACGCCTAAAGATAACGTGGGTGATTAACGTGCATAGTGGAAAAATTATGGAATATTGTCTCGTGTTGTCTCATGTCCGCATGCAATCATGATGTCAACAGGACGGAATGTGAGACGCGTATAAGTATATAAGGAGGAATCGTAAGATTCTTTGATTAGTTTTGCTGTACTTGGATGTTGTAGACAAGACATTTTAGCCATTACCTTTAATATACAACTAGAAGACGAACAAGTTGTTTGAAACTTGTTTTCAAATTTCTAGCGACAGATTTGTGTTTTTATGTGCTTGTGAGGCTATTTGAGTTGAGTTAAATGCAGTCACAGAGACCAAATGTATAGATTACTCGGGGGACTTTTATTGTTTGTCGTCTCAGTATTTACAATTCAATTACTTAATAAAAAGACACACAAGCTTGTTTCTTGCTCTTTCTTGTGCGGCATTGTGTTTCATGGAATATGATATCATGATAAGTATACAGTAATACAGTGCGCTAGCTTGCATAGTTTTTATATGCCGTTAACTAGTTTAGTTAAGTATACTTTTATCGAGACACTTTAGCGAGTTAAATATCACTGTTGTAGGTAAAGGTGAATAATCTATTAACAGGATTGTTCTAGTACTAATGTTGAAGGTGGTCGGGAGAAATAATAAAAGAGAACCTATTTCGCTTTTACGAGTTTTCAAACATTACACCTTTTTATGAACAATAAAATTTTATGCCATTTACCACGAATTCGCTACATATAATCGAATCAAAAAGTAATAACGATGATGATGTGATAGTGTGTGGATTTATTCATCTCATTTGGACTCAATTTAAGTCTAAAAATACAACTTTATGTTTGTATTTGCATTATAATTTCGCAGGCATCGCAGGACTTAAATAGGATGAAGTGTAAGAATGTTGACTGACCATACAAATAATATGTGATGCTTGTTTGATTAAGCTAGAGCTCTGTCATCGTCTCTGTCTTATTATTACTATAATTCCAAAGGAATGTTCACACTTTCATTTTCCACATGAGGAGGATTTCAAATAAGCAAACATGAATATTACTTTTACAATGAGACAACAAGACAAGGGACGAAATTTTTGTGAGATTTTAATTTGAGAAATTATGTGTGTTGTGTGCAAGTTGATTGCATGACTTATTTGCAAAAAATCTTTCTTGAATCAACAAAATTAAGTAAAGTCTCCGTCTTTATATTTGAGAGTGTGCAATGTTTCAAATACTTGGAAGTATGCAAGGGATGATAATGTGCGAAGAAATGATAAGTAGTAAAGAGAGAAGAAGAGGCGAGAGATGAAATAATAACGCACATGAAATAAGCACAAATATTTAAATTTATACTTACGTAAATAAAGTTTGGGAAGCGTAAATATATGGACCTCTACACTATTTGATTTTATGTGACCATTATTACCATTATGTGCGTTCTGATTTTGAAAGGGAATCCTTTTTACTTTTTGAACAGATGATGTGGATTGCAATTCCTTGCAACAATTGTGGGATCCTGAAAACCGTCAAGGTGTTGGAATCTGTACAAAATCGGACCCAGAAAGATGTGCAGTGGGAGAAATGACAGAGAAGCACGGGAAGATTCGAGTGGGCGCGAGGCAATCAGCCTTCTCAAGGAAAATCTTTAAGGATCCAACTCTTCCTGCAATTCCTTATGGAAGTAGAAGAAAAATAGTTGTAGTAATTTTCCATCCTGATAAGCCCGATACTATTGTTGGGTGCGGAGCTATCAGAAAAGTATGCCTTGACATAAGAACACTCTTCTTGCATATATATGTATGACGAGCCATGCTTTGAGATTATAATTTGTGTATCAGATAACTCCAAAACGAGGAATAGCTTTGGTTAATGGCCATGGGGCTCGAGTGAACTTCACTTTCGTGCAGAAGTCTCCGTTCCACCCAACTACAACTTCTATAACTGCAAGGAACCTCCGGGAACGAGCTGGAAACTTTCACGTCCATGTACTCCCAAAAACTCCTAAGATGAAGGTACGTAAAAAGTCTGCTATGTCTAGTTCGATTTTAATGTATCGTTTGGGAATTAGGACCAAGGGCATACGAGCAATATAACTCATAGCTTCGAAAAATTATTACACAGCTGTTTATTTGTGTTGGCAAACATACACTGGTAAAGTTTAAGTGTGCAATCAATTCCTCATTGTGAGCCAAAGTGTTGCTATAAATGACTTAAGGAGATATATAAAAGATCTTGTTCCCCTCGGTAGGTTTTAAGTGTTCTCACAACTACAGGGCCGATATTTAAGCTCCCTAATTGCTGTTTTAGATAAGATGGCAATGAGTCTTAGGGATATCTAAAATCTATTTAAAGAGCATTGGCAGAAGAATTGAAGTTATTTGATTGCATCCCATTGAGGGAAGACTGACTGACAATATGATGCTCACAATGGCAGAGTAAATTAAAACTGTCATTCAGAGTTTGGCAATAATGGATGCGCTCTTGATGTAAAAAGACGAGAGCGAGGCGTCATTGTTATGTCTGTTTCGTAAGACGGTACTTTAAATGACCACCGACGGTTAGGAATCTTCCCTTGAGGAGATTCACTCCAAGTATGCTGCAAGAGGCTTCTGCTTATGGCTTTGAAACGCAGAAATAGAAAAAAAGAATTTTTGCAATTATGGTTTTTATTATTTACTGGTGCTGCACAAAATCTAATGTCAATTAGGAACATATGAAGACTCGAATTACTGTTAGTTATAAGAAAAGTGATCAAATAAGCACTCTACAATGTAGTAGATATTGTCAGGGTTAATATAGAAAAGATTATAAAGTGGATTCTAAAAAATATTCGTGTATGATTGCGTAACATATTTTATTGTATCTTGGTAAGTCGCAATGTCATGACTGAATGTCTAAATGTATAGAAGTAATATTTCTAGAAATCGTGAGATTCGAGACAATTGAGTTAGGTTTCGTATTGTCCTGCTAGAAACGTTAAAATCTTATTGCGCATTGAGTTATCTTTAACATGCCAAGGATTTTAATACAGAGTGTAATGACACTTGCAGGCTTTAAGTGAATTAATTAACTCGAGTGTAATTAAAGTTGCTTTGTAGAATTAATTGGTTTTGATATGTTTTAAGATTGGAGATCCCGTATGCAGCAGGACGGGTGGTCATTGGAATCCTTATCAAGTAAACATGGCTGACTATCCACAACCGGCTGGGGGCAGTGATGACCAGTTCGAAGTATGAGAAAATAAAAATCAATTTTATTATAATCTTATGGAAGCTGTAAGATTTGATGCGATGCTTAGTATTAGATAGCTAACTTGCAATTTATTGTTTGTTTAGCTTGGTGACTTGAGTGGTAAATACGGAACTTTCTCAGGACTTGATAATGTCACTAGCGTGTACACGGATCAGAATTTGCCTCTCTTTGGACCTCAGACCATCTTAGGACGTTCTATTGTCATTCATAAGTAAGTAATTATGCATATTATAGTTTAATTGGTGAAGTGTCAAGAGTGCGTTGTATGTAGTCGAAACTGTTTCCTCTCACAATTAAAAATACATCGGAAACAGGGCATAATGCACGTAAGTGCAAACGGAAGGAAGTTAATTAATGAGCATACGACAGCTTTTTAACCATAGACGATTACATAAGGAGCATTGTGCAATTTATTATTATTATAATGAGCCGTGAGACATTGTGTACGCATCTCATTCAGAGAAGAGTTGGATTAGCCTTTATTTTTCACTGAACGAGGTGTGCTTTAGGTTAGGGTGATTAATAAATTCAACATACGTAGTGGCCTGGCCGGGGGATTAGTTGCCTAGCATTAGAGTAGCAGATATACATTCGTATATCTTATTCTTATATATTCGTAGCATTATCTCAGAATTAAAGTTAAGTATCAGTATAAAAGGAGTTTGTTAAGTATGTGAATTCTTTCCCTTTATAAAGCATTTTTATGAGTGAGCTTCCTGTAACAAAGTGTGTTTGAAGGTGGATTATCTGAGGAAAATACGGAAGGAAGAAAACTCTAGTTGATACTCTGCCTTCACAATCCAATTAGATCCAATTTCTATCTCAGCAAAACTTTCCATCTCCCCAGTCGTCCCATGAAACAACCTGCCAAACATACAACAGTTTCAATTTATCATGCGGTTTAACCCTATTGACCCTCACGTTCAAGTGAAGACAGAAGGTCTGGCAAGAAACCCGACTACTACTGCACACTTTAGTATTGGCAAATGTGTGTGAACATTAAAAAACTATGTCAGACATAGAAGACAAATAACTTAGCTAATTGGGATGGGTTAGGTCAGCAGTCAATCGAAATTTCGAAATGTGATGATGATGATAAAAACATCCAAGACTCTTGAAGTATGCGTGTAAACTGTATGCAAGATTTTAATAAGAACCTAATTAACTCCGTCTCACATCAATTGATTTGATTGTAATGAAATTTTGATTGCAAGAAATGAAAAATTACTTTTCGATTTTCAGAGATACTGATGGAGGCCGATGGATTTGTGGGAACATACAGAACACTCAGCAAATGGCAGTGGCCATGGCTCGTTTCAAGTACCCACTGGTTGGAACCATCTATTTTATGCAAGAAGCCAACAATCCCTTCTCTGAAACTAGGTAACTTAAAAATGCAAATGACTTTCCGCATTATTGCACCTTGCGCTGACTTACTGTCTTAACGAGTTTGATCAACTCGTATGTATTATTGAAACAAACAATATTTGGCAACTTCAGTCCATTTTTCGTAGATGCGTATCATTGGAGAACATTTTAAGTGTTACTCGTACAAATAAACAGGCTCTTTGGTTATTTAGACAGACTTATTGCAGTTCAATTAACATTCCCACGCCTATTGTGTAAAAGGTGCACACTACAAAGCCCAATTGTTTTCTAGTCAATAGTTCTTTATAATAATGTTTTATCTTTCGACGCTATTTGCGTATCCAATTGTTGTGGGGTATATGCATTCGAAGTCAACAGTTAACGTTTATTCTGTCCTCGAAATAGTATATATGGATAAACTACAGCAGGAGTTGATTCTGTATAACAACCATTAGATCAATGGTTTCTTTCTTCGAATGAATGATGATGATCCAAGTTTTTGCAATCTGCATACCCCTTTCTCAATAGGAGTACGTGTATTTTTGAATTACACAAGACAAATAAATGATGACACTATATATTATTCAAAGATATTAGTAATAATTAAAGCTTACGCTTAACAATGAGTAATAAAGGGATGATATTGCAGTGTGGGATTATAAGACTTAAGAAAAAGGTGACGTATTATATGTATGTAAGAAGATGTTTGGGACTAGATTGAAAATTATTTGCAAACGAAATAGTTGTGAGATGAAAGATTATGTTGATATTTTTCATTGCAGCATCTTCATCGATGGATTACACTACAGCGATGGATCAAAGAACAATACTTTGGATCATCAATGGGCTATACACTCTGGGGAAATCAATAAGGACTTCTATGACTGGCGGAACAGATGTATGAGTGCCGGCTCACATTTCAATCCCTACAGGGTATGTTCATGATTTCAAAAGCGATGTTTATGACTTGTGATTGCATGATTTCAAGTATATTAAGGATAAATTTGTATGCAATAACATCAATTATTTAATGTAGGTAAGCACCGAGTCCAAAGGGTACTCTGATTGTGGGCCATCTAGTCCATTCAGGTGTGAATTAGGAGACCTAAGTACAAGACAGAGGAAGTTGACGGTGGCAGGAACCAAGACCAGCATTGTTCATACCAGACAGTTTTTCAGTGACGTGAATCTTCCGCTGTCAGGAAGACATGGGATTATTGGAAAAGCAATTGTGATCACAGATGAAGTACACCCGATTCATCGAGGAGATCGACTTGCATGCGTCAAGTATGTTGATCATGATTCATTATATGAAAGAATGAGCGACTTTGTGTGGTTGCAAATAATGCAGTGAAAAGTTTAGCTCTGCAAATGTTTGCTAGTTCACTCTGAATATGCTTCTTAAAAGTCCATATTGGTGGTTGATTAGACACGTAGTTAACGGGATCGTGCGTGCATAATTTAACAAAAATTGCACTATTTGGGCTCACAATAATTTGTATTCGATTTGAGTGATTTGGGGTAAAACGATGACCTAATTTCATTGTTATATTATAGAATCCAACGAGTTCACCGAACTAAAGTTGTCGCAAAGGATTGGTTTGGAAATGATGTGAAGACAGGAATCACTGGACGCCTTGAATTCATTCAAGAAACTCCATTTTCCCCAGTCAAAACATTTGTTATGCTTAAAGGGCTTAATGGATTGGTTTCTAACTATCACGTTCACGAAGTAATATATCACATATATATCAATGTTTCATTTTTAGGAAATGCAAGCTTAAACGAACCTATAACTAAACCTATTTTAAATTCCAGACATCCATTCCAATTGATAGAACTCTGCCATGTGATGATCACGCTATTGGAGGACACTTCAACCCGTTCAACGTTACTAAACCTCCTCCAAGAGGAACTCCAGATCAATACGAAGTTGGGGACTTGAGTGGAAAGTTTGACAAATTAAAGGATTTGCACGAGTTCGAAAACTCTTACAATGATACTAACATGGAACTTGTCGCACCTCATTCTGTTATTGGTCGGTCAATTGTCATTCATAAGAAAAATGGAGCAAGGTAATAATGAGCTAGCGGATATTTAAATTTAATTGCTTGAAATATGGTTTTAATAAGTTGGATTATATAATACCTGTAATTTGAATTCAATGTAACAGATATGCTTGTGCGGATGTTGTACGAGGTTACAGCCCTTCTGAAGCAGCAGAATTTCGTGCAGTTGCATCATTTCACAATCCAGAAGGATATGTGTGGGGATACGTTAGATTTGTGAGATTCTTCAGTTAATGTTAGCTCATTATTCCAACTTCAGTAATTGATTAAGATTTTGACGATATTTAGAGTCAACTCGTGTACAATGATGGTAGTTTGAGTGACACTTCAATAGAAGTTAATCTGAAGTATCCTGGCCAAGTGAACCACAACGCTGTAATAAGTTTACATGGATTTAGTGATTGAAATTTTAAGCAAATTTTTAAACTGTTCTTTTCTGAAATTTAGACGAGAAATCATGCATGGTCAGTGTACGTCAATCGTGTAGGTCACGATGCCACGGTTAGATCTGAACGCCATCGATGTGGGTCCGGAGGATATCGATGGAATCCGTATTTTATTCATCTTGCAGATCCAAATAATGTAAGTAAATACATGTACATGAAGTTTAATAGATTTGAAATGTGATAGATTAGTGTAATAGTGATTGCTCAGCGTACAACAGATTAACTTTTATGTTCGCATTATATTTTAGGTTGGATGATAGATTTTTAAAATAGGCATGTGCTTAGTTTCACAATTGGTTGTCGTCCTTGAACTTGATGGTCATGGATAATCTGTGGCACTATAGTCAATTTGTATGTGCATTTTAATATCTGAGATTAGCATGATCTACAAGTAAAAGTTTTAATTCAAATTATGTCACACTTTATTGCGAAAGCCAACTTATTAGGATTTTTTAAATTCAAATCTGGATGCACAGGCTCTGTCTTTCACATTCCAATAGATAGACGGTACCATGAGATTAGATGCATCTGGTCTGAGTAAATTGAAAACCTTGACGGACCTTGAGTTAATAGTTCGTTATGTACCTTGTCCAATAGTTAACAGGGGAAAGCTAAATCACTTTATAATGATTCATCCACAATTAGATCATCTACAAGAACGTCCAACATTCGATTAGACATACATGATTTAAGCAGCAATATCCAGCATGATTTTCCAACCATAGGGTATCACGGGATTTATTGAAATTCGTCATTGATATAAATATGTATGTCTTTTGCTTACAGGTAGATTTTTATGCTCAAGAGTGTTCACCAGAAACTCCTTTGAGATGTGATGTTGGAGATGTGTCTGGAAGACTAGGAAATATTGCCATTGGGTCAAATAAATACGTTCTTACAGATCCAAACCTTCCATTGAGTAAGTACAGGAAGGGTGGATTTAATTTGTTTGATGAGTGTTTGTAAGATAAAGGGAACATTGATTATTACAGGTGGACCAGGAACTGTCCTGGGAAGATCTTTGGTGATTCACACATCTGGTCGTGGGTCGCCTCCTTTGGGGTGTGCTAATATTGAACCTGACAAAGATATCATTAAATATGCTAACATTAGGAAGCTCAACAATTTTGATTTGTAAGAGATTGTTAGAAATGTTTTTAAAGAACTAAATTCAGCATTAGATTAATTTGGAACATATTCATACAGGGATGGATTCATCAGAGAGGTTCGATTGGTGTTGGGGGTTCCTGAGTGGATGTTGACTTACGATAATCGGCAGACAAAGGAATTATACGGAGGAGAGTGCGTTCAGATGCTTTTCCACTTCAGAGGTACAGCTTCTTCAATCGAACTAAATATGTAACACGAGACATTTTAACCATTCGGTTTTCGGTGCATAGGTCATGTGGCAGATAGAATTGAACAAGATTTCGACAGGCTTTTGAACGGACGAGTGATAGGAAGACCAAGTCTAGACATTCCAGGATATAACAGTCCGCCAAGTAGGAAAGATACGCTGCCTTATAGAACATGTTCTTCGAGAAGACCACCTTCTCAGTTTTCTAATGCCAATGTTTTTGGTTTAGGTAAGAAAATAATAAAATCATAAGCGAAGTATTAAAAAATTGTGAATGATTTATGAAGAATTGACGATTTAATGGGGTCGTAATGCTTGATTTACAGACTCAGTGCCAAAATCTACTTCAGAATCCCGAGGTAGAACAATCTTCGCCAGTAATTTGGGTGTTATTTTGAGTGTTATCACTCCGTTACTCATCACATCCTTGCTGTTCAATAGCAGAATACGATCAAGTCAAACAAGAACGTGAAAGTTTTCACGAAATAGGATAAAATAATGCAATATTTCTAAGAGCATAGATGTAAACGATTAGCAAGTAGTAATAATACATTTAATTCCTTTAAACTTCCATACAAATGTACATTTAATCAAAATGGCCGTGTTTTCCTATCAGGACTTTTCATAAGACTCAAATTGAATTTTCTTTTGAGACTTGTCTGGAAACCTTTGCTGCAAAATAACTGGCTTCTTGGATTTCCTATCTCTTTTTAAAAAAGTTGGGCATGAAGTAGCATTTACACAACAATTACCATTTTGTGTAATTTTTATTTGTTCTTAAAAGCCAATTGTAAATCATAAATCATTGGTATTTATGTTTGATAGATTCACTAAACAATGACTACGTGTCAGTTCTTGTTTCTACTTTTAGTACAGATGACAAATGAAAAGAACACATTGTTTTAAGCTTTAAACGTAACTAACACTTCTCTTGGATGAGTAAAACAAAATATAAATGACTATGTAATACTTAATATAAGGTAGATTTTGAGTAATCCTGCCTGCCAATAATATTTTTCTACTTATTTAAAAAGTGCTCAACTGAAATGTGTGTGTGTAAATGTGTTATGGGTGGATGTGTAAATGTTAATTTAATATTGACTAGAGTCGCAAACAAAACTTGGTTTACATAGATCCAAGTCAACCAGAAACCTAATTTGTAACATGTAATGTTATATGTAATGTAAAGTAGGTTTAGAGTTTCTTAGTGCTTCGAATGAAAGTGCTGAAAATATTCCAGCTCAACATTAAGCAGGTATTTTTCGCGTAAATGTACAAAGTTTAACAGTTGCAAACCAATGAATGCTATCAATCGTCTGGCAAGATGAAAATGCATGGAATATTAGACTCTTGAACACAGTTCTTTTTAAACTCAAAATGGTTTGGTGTAAACGCCCAGCATAAAATGGGGCGTCATAATTGAAGAAGATTGAAAATTAAGTCTCTGTCAAAAGTTACCTGATTCGTGTATCATTTAAATACGTTGTATTGTGTAAGTGTTTTGAATATTATTCATAGACAGAAGAATAAACAAAAGGAAAATTATGCTTTGAGTGCATTTGTGATGTAATCATTGTACAACATGTTCGTATTTCATGCACACCACTGATCTAAATTTGTAATTTAAGTTCTTCGACATAATTTTGCAATGAAGCATACACAAAATGCAAGCAGAGCTAGGAACAATGGAAAAGGTGCCATCAGTGATGATCGATTGCATGCATCTTGATCATCACACCGACAACTGATTGCCCTGTAGTAACGAGGATTTGGTTCTCGATCGGGAAGCGTTACGTCTCGGCATCCGGTTACAAAGTCGGATCCTCCACAAAAACGCTCTACTCGGATTACTCCATTTTCTTCAGCATAGTTTTTGCTGCACAATGGGACTGTGAAGCAATAATGTAGGCAAATGAATCTCAAACTTATTATAGTTGAAGTTGTTTAATGAATGAAGGTGATTTTAACAGCCGTATGCTAACTACCTGAACAATGTTTAAGAAACCTTGCTGGAGGTGGACTCATGCTGCAATCTTGATTCCAAGATGTACTGCACTCGTAGCACTTAATTGCTGTAGGATAAAAAGTGGGAAAGTTTTGATATGCTTAATGCCATGTAAAAGTATTAAAGGTTAAAAGTCAACCTGAGACAGAATCAAAGAGAAACACGAACAGGAAAAGAGCCACGCTTGACGACAATGGGGGAAAGAAAGCTATTACTTTCATGTTACGTGAGAAACTAATTTAAACTCCACGAAGAAGAGAAATTGTGCTGAGAAAGCTGAGACTTATAATTCTTTAGGTTGTTACTCGACCTCAGTAAGATGCCAACTGGCGAAGATACCTATTTGACTTGGATAAAATTGTCTATATTCTCGGCCTCCGTTTCATCGAGTGTATTAACATAGATAATTGAAACTTTGCCTCTGTACCACAAAATAAAGGTGCAATAAAGCAAACATTCGAATATATGACAATTCATGTAAATGTATATTATACTCCATATTGAAGATATAGTTTATGGAAACCACACGGAATTATTTGATCCGAACATGAAAGTAAGAAAGCAAAAGGAAAACATACATAATAGTTTAAGCACAGACTAGGTCTTTTTTCATTTCCTGAGTATTGTCGGCTTCACTTCTATATTAGCTCCAGACGAGTAGCAATCCGTCAATCATTCTGTGAATAAGTCGCAAACAGAGGAAACGGAGAAACACTTGTCTTATTTAAGTCACTTCAGGGATACTATTCTTACCGATGGCTGAGAGTCTCCGATGGCTGAGAGTCTCTGAGAGTCCGAATCGTGGGAGACTCTCAGCCATCGGTAAGAATAGTATCCCTGAAGTGACTTAAATAAGACGATTCTAGCATGATTCGTCCTATTGCACTCGTCCCTCGTCCTCATGTAATATCTAAATATAAACTCGTCCCGTAGATATCAAAACTCGTCCTGCCTTTTCAAAACTCGTCTCAATTGCGTAAAACTCGTCCTCCTTTCTTA
>Ga0194135_10000140_pt1 | contig 41666 bp, 31 predicted proteins | sample LitLau_LLRF_2013_FD_134024 | JGI IMG/M metagenome (GOLD analysis project Ga0194135, IMG submission 134024) | Freshwater sediment microbial communities in response to fracking from North America - Little Laurel Run_MetaG_LLRF_2013 (version 2) | ecosystem: Environmental > Aquatic > Freshwater >... | reverse complement strand
CGGTCCTTCTTCTCGACCCTGCAGGACCCTATTTCATGTCAACATGGAATTGACTTCAGATCCTTGTTCTACGGAGCGTTGTGAAGATTGTGGTGTATAACACGACCCCCAACGGCCCCAACTCGACTGGCACCTAACATACTTATTACTTTCCGACTGAGACATTATTACACAGCAGCTTGAATACAATGCAGAACTTATGTCTACTAATCCTGAATTTGTCCAATTTTTTATCATGAATTTTATTGTTTAATGAAAAACCCAATATTTGTACGTAGTAGCAATACACTGACTGAGGCCGCTCATTTAATTGGCTTTCTACGAATGATTCTAGTGAATGTCGTTTATTAAATACCGAAGGCTACTCTTTCTTGCGAGACACACACAGAAGTTGCTTGATTACATTGATACATGCAGTATCGGAGATTGGAATTACAGATTTTGAACATTTTGAGTTATTTATAACTTACAACAAGACATTTCATGTATAAAATAATCTTGGCACGATTGGTTTGTTATTTTGAATTAGTAATTATTAGTAGCCAGACATTTAAGTTACACTCAGGGTTGGAGATTCGTGAACACGTGAGGTGACCCTCAGATTTATAATGTAGTTATGATAGTTATCTTCTATTTTTGCAAAGTTCACTAACAAAAATACTAGAAACTTATATAAATATTGAAATCTGCGTGGTAATCGTGTTCATTGTAGCTGACGTTTTTCTTAATGACTATGAGTTTGTAGATCAGTTCTATTTGAGGTGCGTTTTGTTCATTGATTCTGCTTGAAATTCCGTGTCCATGACGCTTAACGATTATAGTTTCATTGATTCTTAGCTAGTTAATATATAATTGTTTCTTTGGCTGCTTAGCTGACTGTCTGACTACACTTTTCAATTTAGGGAAGCATAATACTACGAAAAGTCTGGATTTTAAGGTTCGGAAGAACTGCATTGGTGGGTTGTTAGTTACAGGTCCTTTTTATAGCGAATGTGAGTCACGGATCTAGAAACTCTGGAGGACGGACCCAATCGAGGTGAGTTCATTTGACGGCGCGCTTCTGTAAGTGATTCAGATTTTGATAGTTTGTTCACTATTATGCGTTCTTCGACTGTGCGATTGAAACCAAAATTCCAAACAGTCCAGATGGCTAAAATCATCAGGCCGATTGTCCAAAACAGCGATATATGGCTAAAAAATAGAATGAGATTATTACACGAAAGACTTATCAACTATGCACAGCCAATGGAAAAAGATAAATTGAACAACAATATACATACCTGGGTATTGGCTTCATAATAGTTGCAATGTCAAATTTGCACACAATTAAAAATTCAGTTGAAATTATTGATAGAACAATCCACGACTGTCTACCGAAGGTGGTACAGTCCCTAAGAAAAGAGAAAACAAGTTGTAATTACGTTCGCATGGATGTAGAGGGATTTTTGTACTCACGGGTCATCAAGATATTGAAAAGTTTCTCTGAAAGCAACAGCTCCCCACAGTAAAATCGCAAATAGCCTGACAAGATTCATATAATGTCCTGGGGGAACCCACAAGACAAACTTCAAGTAGAATGTGTTCAACTCGGCCAGTAAAAACTTAAAAAAACAGAAAATAGATATTATGTTAGAACTGAAGCATGGTGCCTTTCTAAAGACGAATTCATCCCTGCAGACCATTTAACAACGGCCGGATTTTTCCTACGCACTAAATAAAGTTCAAGTATTTTGTATACTTACAACAAATAAGATTCCCAGCACGCTCATCCATCTGCCTAAAGATGAAGTAGGTTTCCAGTCGAAGTCAATCCATGAGTGTGGTCCAAATTGAGCAATTATTCGTTTCAACTTTCCTCTATTAATCACAAAATTCTCAAATCAAGCTCAAGTTTTACTGAGGAATAATTTGTAGACGTACTTGTAGCCTGGAATGCTCCATAATCCTCTCCAGTAGTAAGTTCTCACTCTGAAGTATTTTAGTGTTTGGATACCGACCCAAATTCCAATTCCGTTACACAAAAGTGCATCCAAAATCCACTAAAAAGTTATCCAAAAAATGTCACTACTAAAACTTTAAGAATAACAAACCATAATAGCTGCTGATGTCACCCATTTGGTACACTTACATGGTCCCACCAACACTCACTAAAATTAGGCAACTGGTGTTCCAAAGTGTATTCCAATATTTCAAACATAATAGAAATCACAGTACATATCCACCAATCTCTCAGAACAAGAGTTTTCAGCCACCACCCAAAAAAGTGCATTGGGACAAAGAGATCAAATTTATCTTTCACATTATGAAACGGATCTTCAGGTTTATCCGGATCATAAATCAGGCAATTGCCTCCATAGCTCTTTTCCTCCATTGGTTCCCCCAGTTTCGAATCAACATGTTTGAGCAAGAGTCGTGCATCATGAGCACTCTATGAAAATCATCAACAAATTAAATTTCCGTAATGGAATTGAATTTCTATTTCATGCAAGAAAATGTTTTACCTGGAATAGTAAGAAGATGAGAGCAAGCTGATAAACAATAGAGATGCAGAACATAAACCTCCACAGAGCAGGATGCGGCCGAAGAAAGGGTCCATCAGGAGTCACCGTAACTCCAAGTAATATAAAGAAGGTGAGACAAGCAAGAACTCCTCGTTTTGTATTATATTCAGTATCCAAAGTCTCTTTCTCCACTAGTGCAACGTAAACCAGAACTCCGATAAGCATGAACAGGACAGTCAATGTATGAGCCCGCCTATGAAATACACACGAATGTTAATTTCAAATTACACTGTATTTTAGATCTTATCAATATTATGAAATTATGAACAATTACCAAAAATATGACATAGTCCCATCATCATAAAACTGAAGCTTCTTCTGCTTTTCCTTCTCCCAATCATATCGCTCAGTAGTAATCAATGAATCCTCATCGACAGATTGTCCGTCGTAATCTCCCCCTGCACCAACCCCTCCAGCACCCCCTCCGAGCCCATCCAGATATCCATCTTCGTCATAAAGTGACTCCGAAGTCCTTTCTGGTGGTACAACAGGACACTCACCATTTGGAGTTCCCATTTTCCATCAACAACGTGTAGAAAACAACCCCACAGCTGTAGGACACTTGTTCTCTCGTTCCACCTCCACCCGAACTTTTGTGCCTCCAGTAAAAACTCAACAATATTTAATATTCAAATCAATTAAAAACAAAGGATTATCACCCAAATAAAAATTTGAAGGGACCAACAGGTTTCAAAAAAATTTACGAGACACACGTATTGTGCAATTTATGAGGACAGAGCTACTGTGCGCAATTCAGTGTGAAATGTAAAAAGTGAAAAAGTGTGAGCAAATCGTGAGGAGTATAATTTTCCCGCCGCGGGCAATTCAAATGGGGTGACTTGAGACTCAAAAGTGCTGACGAGACTTGTTCGCAAGGAGAAATGCGATTTCTGAGGAGTTGCAGTTGGGGAAGGTTCCTACTACTACTGCTAATGCTGGCTAATGCTACACTACTAATAAGAATTCCGTTGTGGGCCTCAAGTCAAAGTCACCCAAATTGTAAAGATGAGTCTGAGATGGACGAGTTTATGTCTCTCCAGTGGTCCAAAAAGAAATGATGACATGAAGAAGATTAACAATTTAAGTTTTGATATTGAGAGACAAGGAATAAGCACACATACACATACACACTTGCAGGTTATCTTGTCAGAACATCCGGGAGCATGAGATTGTCCACACTTGACACTAAGGTTTTTTTATTCCTAAGATGACGACAAGGGGCTCATTCATTCAGTTCTTTCCATGTATGATGATAAGGAGTTGTGGTTTTCTGATCGTGTGGTTCTGATCGAGGACTATATAAGGACACGTAGTTAGTAAAATAATAATAGTATGGAAAGGGTAATAAAAGAGATTATTATTTAATCTTATTATTACTTATAGAAGTTTACTATTCTGGTGAATGGGAGTTTAGTAGTATGGTGAGACAAATGATGGGGGTGATGGTGGTTTGATCTTGGTTTATGATGATTAAATAGTATGTCTTTATATTATGCATCTTCGTTACTGTATGTATTTATTTGTTCATCAGATCACATAAATAATTAATACAGATTTTTGTTATAATCTTAATTTAGGAAGGTATATATGTGTTGTACGAATTCGAATAAAAGATGTACTATCTTTTTTCGGCTGCACTCGCTGCACTTTTCACTTAAACATTCCAACCTTTTATACATGAGAGTATTTTGATATACATACTACAGAAAAACGTATAATTTCAAGTAACTTTCGGCCTTAAGGCAAATTTAACCTCATAATGGCATAAAGATACGCAGTGGGTTTAGGATGGTCTTATGTGAAAGAAAAAGTACTGAAGAGATATCGAGATTCAGCTACCAAAGTATTCTTGAAGGTTATTGAAGGTTTATGGGTGGATTTACAAAATGTTTTAGTAGGCCAATTCAGAGCACGCCATGTCACATATTATCACCATCTCATCTATCATGGATTACAGTTCGTGCAGTTCAAAGAAGCTACTACTGGACGAGTAGGAGCATAAGAGAACGTCTTTATGAGGTTGTTATTCTAGTGTAGACAGATTGAGCAAAAACGAAATAATAGGGATCTACGATAGACTCACAAAACATAAAAGTTGTTTCGAAACCATAGGATGATGTTGTTTTCACTAACGAAACTACTTTTAGTACGTGGAAAAGTTCCCTCGAGAGTTAACACCAAATACGAGCATTTTCTTGAAAAGGGAAATCAAATACCACCGAGAGCAGCTCAGCAGCTCAATAAAATAATCGACCCGAGATAACTGATCACTACCTGCGTCTTTTTACACAATACCTATTAGATTCATCCATCTCCATCTTATATTATTGCTTTCATTCCATTCTTTCCAAACCCTTTACCCGTCTAAACAGGATTCAATTTTTATAGCATCAACCAAGAGCATAATTCACCTGGCGAGTGAAAGTGTGTGCCATTCGATGCATGCACCACACAATGCCATTATACACAGTAAACTATATCCAATAGAAGATGCTTTCTTTTCTGTGAACTACTTGTAACCTCTTCAAAAAAGAGTCAAAGAACTTCTATTCTTCGTAGAGGAAATAACAAAGTAGTGCCAAGCAAGTCAGTTATAACATTAATTACACGTGAATATGATTGATGCTTTAAATTTTAACACTTGAAAATCCAATTAAAGTAACTTTACATAAATAGCAGCAAAACTAACAATAAGTACAGTATGAATTAATTCTCTGAAGTGAATTGTACGTTTTCTCCCTAAATCTCTGTTTCTCTGTAACAGACCTTAAAACTACTGAAATTCGACTGAATGTTAAGAATTCTGAACATGTTGTGCATTTGATTTATGTGCAAATTCTGTCTTCAGCTTAGAGAATAACTGCAATGGTGGCTAATGGCCGGTTGTGCATTGTGCTGCAATAAGCTGCGATTGAAACTCTAATCTAAATACCATTTACAACAAAGGTACTCGTCAATCCTCGCCATAAAATTCTGTTGCGTGCATTTATCTATTAAATATAAAGTATGCTTATCCGCTTAAGAGGCTTCCTATTCCGTATTAAGTGTCTGACAATCAGTTAACCGTGATTCAGTGCGTCATTATATTCAAAGGTTAGAAAAATGAGAGTTGTATTAGTTTTGGCAGTTAATTTCTTTTTACTAGATTCCATATACTTGTATATAAAACTAATACTTTTTTATCATTATGCATTTAAGTTCACGTTATCAGAAATACTGAATGTGAGTCTAATAGGAGCCTCCGCAAAGCAACAATTTATATTTCTAAACTTTGAACTGACTAAATCTTGGCACATAAGATAAATATTCCAGTGACTCTGTTTACCAACTAATAGTTTTTCCAAACTGAAATCTGTAGCATAGTGCTTGCTATACGCTATTCGGCTGTAAGTTTGTAGAAAAAGCTTTTAATACTTCCCATAAACTTCAGTTAGAGACTCTTTAAAATTCTAACAAAGTATTTCACTAGTTTGAAACAGTTTTTTTGTAAATGCTACTATATGACATATTAACGGACGAAATAATTGATTTAAGATAACACCATTATAGAATATTGGATGGAAGAAGTAATATATTCTAATTTCCTGTTAGGTCGGCCCGTCTCCATTTGACTGTGAAAAGTACTTTTCTTGTATCCACAACTCATCAGGAATACCGTCATCTCCATTTACATTCGCCCATTTATTGCATTGCAAAATTGCTATGTAAGAGTCTCTGACTTGGTGTGGCTTTTCTGTTAGTTCTGTGTTGAGTTCGATTAGTTTTCCACCCCCAACTAAGGCTCGAACAAGGAAACTTTCACCGCAAGATGTCTTGATTGTGCACAAGTGACTTTCTCTACCCAAACACTGAGCTCCATGTTTTTTCTTTCCTTTTACTTTATTATTCAGCCGAGATTCCTAAATATCCATAAAAATCAAAAAAACGTTATTATTATAATACACGGACATTATTATTATTTTATGAAAGTGGTGGCTTGGCTTACACCACCAAATTCTGTCACAATGTCATGCAGATTGTAGTTATTGTTGTGCCATCCAATGAATAATTCATGCCATACAGGATTGAGTGAAAATCAATTTTAGGCGACTTACACTGAATACTACAGAAGCGATGGAGAGTTCCTTATTCTTTACTATCGGATGAGCTGGGCCCAAACTGATGAAACACATTCCGTTAGAATGTAGATTAAGTCTATAGTAACCTTCTGACCCTTTATCCTTGTTACAAAACCTTTTAAATGGCTCTTTCACTTCTGCATGAGCGAATTGTAAATACTCTTCTTCGATATCGAGCACCTCCATTTCCTCGATCTCCTAACCCGTGGTACGGTGCGTGGGGCAATCTGAGCAGCAAGAAAAAGAAGATTAGCCAATTTAATGACTTTCATAAATATTCATCAGGCTTGACTTTGAGCGACTCATGGAGTGAATATCAATTTGGATGGAAGTGCATAGAAAGTAAGTCACCAAGAGAAAACTCAAATCACGTCGATACTGTTTCTCATCTTATTGTAAACGCTAGACAAGAAAGTGTAGAGCAATAGTCTTCTAAGAGGAGAAAGTTCAGACAGGAGAGTAAAGCCGTTTAGTGAAAAATATGGCGTCTTACTTGCCTACTAAGAAGGCTTGCTGATGAATTATGATTTTTTGCTACGAATGATGATGATGACGGAGAGGCAGGAAAGAAGATTAGTTTGAAGACTGAGAGTTCGACGAAGCGGTAGAGTCACCTCGAAGTTTCTTCTGGAGGGCTTGCGATTTTTCGTAATTTGCTTTTCTTCGTGATTCTCGCTGCAATAAAAGATAAAAAACAAATAAAAATAGCTATAGCTTAATGCTTACAGAGAATAACAGATCAGTTTAGAGACAAAGTAGAGAAGTAAATCATATTATTTTGCAACAAGCGTAGTGAAAAGTATAAAACCCATGTACGTTTCTGACATCTACATGCATGCTACATGTGGGCGTGGGTTTTACTTTCCTGCTACGTACGTATCGCGAGGAATCATGAAAGCAAGATTACTTTCTTCCTGAGCCAACAGTATTATTCACAGAATAACTAAATCGGCTTAACTAGACGTAATAACATTACATATGAGGAAGTTCACTTAAGCAGATAGCTCAAAGCTTCTGACTCACCTCTTTTTTGAGACACTTCAACATAGCAGTGTTGGCTTCATTACATTGGCCCAAAAACCTACCGAATCTTTTCTGCAAAAACACGAAATTGGAATTGTATATACATTGTTCAGCTGTACCTAAGTACGAACTACGTAGCTTTTTAAATAGAGCTTACTGTTTGATGACAGTCTTTGAGTGCCTGAATAAGCTCGTTGCACTCGGTTGAGTGGAGATGAGTGGCCAAGTCGGAATGCATTCAAGAGGAGATTTAAGAAGCGAAAATAATTAAGTAAAGAATCCCTCGCGTTGTTGGACAGTAGGGAGATTGACTGGTGACGGAGGAGACGGTTCCCTGTAAACAGAAGGTGGTGGCGGAGGTGATGGAGATGACGCTAGAGCTCGAATTGCAACGATTCTACTCTTTTCAGTGACTTCTCGTGCCAAGTACTGCTGCAGATGGAGAAGGTCTTCACGGTCAGTTGACGCTGATGAACGCCCACTCGAAGACGACTGCGACGAAGAGCGACTCGGGTGATTGTGCAGGACGGACGCGGTTGCCTTGAAATAATCAACTTTAGATCCTCCAATGACCACCCCTTTTTCGTAAGGAATAGGAGAATGCTCGCCGATCCCGAATGCTGGAGGTACAGGAGCTCCAAATAAACGCTCGGATGCAGAAATACTAGATGACGATGAAGAGTGACCTCCACTTGAGTCTCGAGACCAAGAAGACCTAGAATACAAACAAATATCAACGCTTTCAAAAAATCGGTAGCTTAAAAGTCATATTATGTAACATTCGCGGTTTCTCATAAGTTTAAGCTTTGCTCAGTATATTTGACCTACGTCGTACATAAAGTGACACGAACCTTACACAGTACTCCCCAGCGTTGAGCCTTAAAGGTATTTTTTAGATAAATTTGTTTTCAAAATCAAAATTCTTAGTTTTTTTACGAAATAAACTAAATTTTCAAGTTCTTATGTAAGTAAATAAATGTAAAGGCCGAGTGTGTGAAAAAGTTTTCCCAAGAGAATGAGGCTGACCGGAGGAGGAATTTGAAATTCGCGCGCTTTGGGAGGCACGCGATTTCAATGACAAGGCTAGAGAGAGACTTACTGCGGGGGGAGGACTCCTGCAAGGGACCAGTCGCACAAAGACGAAGAACTACTATTGGGACGCCTGTTCTTCAGGGACGACGAAGGAACTGAATTTTTCTTGACTGAGACAATACGTCTGACAGGACTTGAAGGGACGCTGGACGACGCTGGTTGGATTAAATGGTGGTGGAGGTGACCTTTGGCTACTAGTTCGGCATGGTGATGCCCATTATTACGAAGGTATCCAGGAGATGATCGGTTAAGGGCAGCGGCAGTGTCGGAGTTAGGCCTTTGAAGTTTCTTGAGTAGCAAAGGATTTGTTGACGAAGAAGAAGTTTGGCTGTTTGCTCCAACAGCGTGGGCTGATGAAGGGGGATGAGGAGGTGGTGGTGGGAGGACTAGTGGAAGATTTCCTCCATTCGATTTAGATAAGAGACGGCAAATCCTTTCAGCCTTTTGAGACCGAAGTTTCTCTTCTTCTGGAGGAAGTTCGGGTTCTTGTTCAGGGATGTATCTCTCGGGGATTTGGATTTTCTCAGGAGTTCCTAATATCTTATCGATGAGACCTTCGCTGAAGTCCAATTCATTGGTGGTTGTCGATGACCTGACCACTGGCAGGGGGTGGCGAAGACACATCAAGTCAAATGGATCCATTCGTCCATCTTCTGACTACACCGAACGAACGAACATCTTTTGGATCCGAAACTGAATGATGATGATGATGATGATGAGATTTTCGATTGGGGGATGATAATATTGGCTTCAGGTATATTATTGTGAATAAGGTAAACTTATTGATGCTGATGAAGGAGAGGCAGCAGTATTGAAGTAAGTGGATTAGAGTAACAGATGATGAGGAACTTCAAACAGGGACTATGGTCTCGATGATGAAACGATGAAGAAAGACGTCCTTCCCTGTAAAATGAAAAATATTCAAGACATTAAAGAGATGGGAATTATATGCGAAAAGCATGAAAGTCAGAAGTAGTGGGGGCTCATCAGAAAGTCTTTTGAAGATGAAAAGAAGTCGTGAGATAGCATTTATTATTCGTTTTGGTTGCCTGAAACAATCTTAAAACTATTTTTGCATCATTAAAATCGAGACTGAGTTTCACAAGTTGCGAAAGAACTTTCACGACTTACACGATGGATGAAACTTGAGTTGTGTGTTTGTGTAGTGCAATAATATATGTACACGATGAGACGAAGAGTGCGGTCTATAAAATTCTCTACAAGTTTTAATAGTTTCTTATTCCCCAATTCCACACCTTCTTTTTAGTGGTTACTCGTTACATTTGCAAAAAACTAGATTCATTTCCTTTGAAAGGTGCAACTTCTAAAGTCATAAGTCAGGTCTGGATTTTTTCTTGCTTGCAGTCTCGGGATAATATATTATGCAGCAGCATAATGTCTACATTCTTTAGACACAACGCAGCACATTATAACTTGGCTTTTAAATTCATGCATGTACATTTGTTCCTTTGTCTTTAGTTGGTGTGCACTTACATTCGAGGGGAATGAAACGAGCGAGACTAAATAAAATATGCAAATGCATTTATACGACTCTTAAGCATTTGCACATCTTAAACAGAGGTTTAAAGGTAGTGTTTGAGCAAGTTTCTTATTTCATGACATAACGGGTATTTTAGCCACTTGATGATGATGACTTTGACTGCTCGAGGCAACTAATATTTAAGTGATGAACTCATCACACAAAAGGAACCAGCGTTTCTGCTTGATTGTATGTGTTCAATTTATCGATAACAATAATTACGTTCTTGTTCGCAGTATGATTCATTCTGTTCAATTATGTCTAGTTTACTGGCTGTTGGACTCAAAATCAAGTGCACGAAGAATTCATATACAACAGGAATTGAATTGCACACGAAGGAAAACTATTATGGGAGTAGCAGCACAAGAAAAGTGCTTTCTGTTAAAGATTAAAGGCTACTCACTCGCATCGTTGCATAGTTTCAGATTCACTGAGCTAGGAGTTCATGTAGTCTCATCATTTCTCGTGAACTTTCATGTTATCTTTTGAGACAAACTGTACACGTACGTCACTAGATAAATTACTATTAAGTATGAGTATAAATTAATCTGTAACTTGAGCCCTTATAATATGTATTTCAATGAGGCTGAACTGAAATAGTGTTCTGTATTTTTTGATGAATCAGAGTAAGAACAAATGCAGATTATATAGAGAGGGTGATGATGAGGGCAAGAGGCGGAATCATGGCATGGAGAATGTTATCATTAATGGTTGGATGGTTGTGAAAGTACATTATATGATTGCTTTCAGGCTAGTTTGGGATGATATTATGTTTATCTTTCCTAAATGATGGCGTGTTATTGAAGTTTAGTATGGAGATGATTTTTTGAGTGAAATATTCACGATGTTTTTGATGAGTGTTACACACTGCAGAGAGAAGTTTCGACCAGGGTGATAAATTCAGATTGAATGAAGCCATTCAATTAGGGTTTGAAATCTTGACACTGATCCAAGATTCATTAGTCATTCATAGCAGGGAAGTATCGGATGTGATTAGAATTAGGAGGTTTAGGGGCATTAGGTTGTTCTAGTGTAAACAAATTACTAGTAACGAACTACTTTGTAGGATTTAAAGGAAGAGTAGTACAACCGGTAGAGAAAATATGAAGCGAGTCTTTTATGACTAATCTGTATATCTCTCTTTGGAATCACGCTAAACCTGAAGTGTAGCAGAGATCACTGAGATTTTTCTATTAAGATTCCATACGAGCATTTTGAACCTTTGCATTCTGCTTGAAAACTTCCGCATTCTTGAAAAAATGCTCAGAGCTAAATAGTCAAATGCTTGAATGCTTGCGTAGCGTGTTCACACTAAATGTCTTCATTTATTTGGGATTTGAAAGAAGAAAAGTCATTTAAAAGTGACTTTTTTGTGCTTGTCATATGCAAGTGTGTGTGTGTGTGTGTCCTTGGTGTTATTGGTGCGAGAGATGCTTTACATGTGTCAGTTTCATGTGCACACTGTGCCAAACAAAAGTAACAAGTGAGACGAATGATTGTCTGTAGAGAGATAAATGTTAGACAGTTTTTGAGTTATTCTGTGTGTAAAATTTTAAGAACGATTTTCTTAGAAACTCTAAACAATTCGAAAGGAATGGAAGCATTGAAGGAGGAAATTGGGAAGACTATGGTGGCAAAATACCTTTCAATCAATAAGAGATTGAAGAAAGAAGCTCTGCCGTTGAGACCACAAGAAGTCAAAAGACTTCTGGTGAGCTATGCAGCGAGCGTAGAATTGGTTCAAATTGAGAAATAGATGGATTATGGATGTGATGCTCTCTGAGGATCACGAAAGACTCCAGATGAAAGTGTTTTTATGAGAAAGAAACAGCCGGTGGCATTTGTCTTTTATCCCTTTTCTTTGACGAAATTAGACTTTACTGCGGAGACAAAGGACGTGTTTGTTGTTCTTGTCGTTTTGTGTCTAACCATCATTAGGATAAACAGAAGAGTGCACAAATTAGTTGTAATCTAAACTGCATGGGGTGTCGGAGAGAACATTAAAATGTTTGTACAAAAAGAGCTCGTGTCTTGGAGCAGTAAGAACGCTTTGGGAGATTCATGAGATGATGATGAGATCAGAGATGCTTCCAAACCGAGATATATTGCTTTTAGGTGGGATTATTGTGTCTTGTGATGTACCATAAAGAGGAAGCAACACTTTCACATCCCGAGTTTTCATCAATGAAGCAATGAAATTAAGCTCTACCCAGCGCACGATACGAAACTCCAAACTACAAGAAATAAAGGACGACCAGCCATAAAAATGGAAATCAGAATTAATGGACAGACAGATGGATTGATACACCCAAAAAGTCCAAATGAAGTTCTTTGAAAAACGGCGAAAACATATGAAATGGCTATATCAGTTCCCCTATAAGAATATCGGCAAGGACTTACTCTCAATCAGCAAAGCAATAGCTGTGGAGGTGAAGAAGCAATCAAATCTCATCTCAGATACTCACCTACGTGCGTAATATACGCTGGAACGATGGCGATTTTATGTATTCGAAAGTTTCATTCATGTCAAACGAATTGCGACAAAGTAATCGTCAAATGTCACCTAGAAGCTTGAGTTTTATTTTTCTACTTACTCCTGCGGAAAATATTCAATCTAAAAAATACTGTGGCTTCTTCGGAGCAAGTGGATTTCAAATCTATTCGCCTACTCAACTGTTCGCAATATTCTTTAGTGAAACAGAAGATATAGAATGCTTCGAAGTAATAATAAAAAGGGAATAATATAATATTTGATTTCTAAGAATTGAATGGCTATTTTGCTTTCTAACCTGAAAATGCTTTTGCAAGATAGGCTTCTTTATTAATTCTTGAGCATTATGCAAGAAATGGTAAAAACGTTTTATCATTATCATTGAGAACTGGAGCTTATAGAGGGTAAATTTACTCAGAAATGTTATTGAAGAAGAAGAAGAAGGACGACGATAACGAAAGAGCAGAATAACTGGTTCACTCCGACGTCTTTACAGAGAGAGAGAGATACGACGACGTTTTTGTGTCAAGTATCCAATTTCAGAAGCAATCATAATCATTACATGATTTATGCGTAATCGAGATTTTACTGACTGGTGATTTCAAGGGCTATCATATCCCCGCAGACACTTGAGTATATACGAGAATGGTGGAAGTGGAAAAGGATCTATACTCTCTATCTCCAACATAATTGTCTGTCATATAACTCATCCTGGAGAGTATATACATGCCTACATTATGATAAGTAATTATAATGAAACGAAAGATAAGCTCAAGTTACGAGTGAATAATTAAGTTATTCTACCAATATCCTGGGAAATGATTAGTTTTTAATGTGGACGGAAATGACTATACAAACAATGAGTCCCTATACGTCAACTAATGATGTAATAATGTATCTCTATCTCCTATTGACACATACTTCACACTTGAGTTAAATGCTTAAACAAACTGACTTAAAATGATGACGATAGTATAACATGACATGAGAATACTACAATGCAGCCATATAGCCATACTGAATCGAATGACTAATGATTGAAACTTAAGTACATGTGTGTTATTGAGTTATTGTGTGCAGCATTTGATTAAGTATAATGTTGTAAGGTTTGGCTATGTTTGACATTTAATGAACCGGCAAGTACATTAATTTATGTTGTGTAATCTGCCGTTGACTTCATAGAAATCGCCGAATCAACACTTTCATACGAGCAATGGAAAGTATAGCTACCCATAATAACTGGCAATGAGTTGAGAAAATTCAAGTACTATCTGTATTTACGATATTTACATTATAAATCTGTGAGTACTCGATCTGGGTACTTGGCATTCATGAAAGTATCGCATTGTTATGTGGTTAAAATGAAAGGTTATGTCATTAAATTCGCGGTGGATTAAAATACCAAAAAGTTAACGTAAATGATAAGCACGACAATATCCTTTTGTAAGCTTGACTGATGCGATACTCAGAAGAAACCTTCATCAATGAAATCAAATGATAAATATCCACTGAAATATACAACAAATAAGCGATATGTCCCTTTAAGTCAACAGGTTTGACTTAAAAATAAGATTCTACAAATTTTTGTTAGAGTTGGTTCTGGTCTGGTTCTAGTTTAGTAGACGAGTCCAGTCTAGAGTGTTTACCTAAATCAAATGACAACCCTGCACCGAATCAACTCTAGCTAACTGGCATATAATCTAACTAAACAGCAGCGATAACATTCATGCACATTCCAATGCACTGTACTTATTTACATGATACACAACGGTTACATTCCCATTTATATAATTCAGATTCAAGCAGACGAGAGTCAACTCTTCTTCGTACCCACATGAATCCATATTGTATACTATTATACTATAATACATATATAGTATTTTAAAAAGTAAGTATTACTGCTACTCAATACTTATTGTGACTTGCCTTTTATGTGATGTAGCAAATTAATGGATTGCACGATAATTAAAGCACCCCTCGTTGCAAGTGATTTCAATTTGTGAAAGCTTGTTCATGCTACTAGGAATGCCATTCAGACAAATTATACTTTAATTTCATTTTATTGGGTGACCACCGGCCAAACAAATTGAATAGAAATCAAGCAAAGGACAAATTCAGATCACAAAGTGCTGTGGGTTGTTTGAAATGGACAATACAATGAAAAACATGTTATTATAATTCAATCTGTTCTTGTTGACTCGCACAGATTTTAAACAGGGAACACAGAGAGGCATACTGAAATGATCTGGGCAGGAATAACGCATGTGAAGTTCAAACAAGATGTGGTATTAAAATTTCGACATGGCTTTTGTACTTGAGGAAGGAATACTACTATACACACAAGGTCACAGTAGAATTTCTCTCTGATCGTGAGTGACAAAATATAAATAACCGAGAGCCCACACATGCCAACGTATATGCTTCAAGAGATGACAGAGTGTGATTGATGGAGTGAAGGAAAGTATATATTTAGTGTCTCACCTGTGAGAAGTAGAATTTTAGAATTAAATAGTTTGGCATCTAAACGAAGAAAACAAACACTGAGGCACAATCACAAATTTGACAGTTGGAAATAAGTCGGTTGTTTCGGATGGTGTAGTAGCCGAGACTGACACTGGCTCAGTCCCGGATTCGGTGTGAGTTTTCCCCGAACGGTGGTTGAGTGTTGTATCTGATACTATTATCTTGTACTAGTAAATCGAACCCTTATGAAAGTAGTAGTAGAGATGCGTTTGGTGGGTAAACTGAAGATGCAAAGCAAACGTGTTTGTGTGCGTGAGACTTCCTTTGTAGTTGGAAGTTAGGAGATGACTTAGAATTTAAAAAGACTCTTTGTTTCATCATTAGGATTGGCACTGACTGGATTATTATTATTGAGATGAGGTTGGTTGGCAGGTAGAAGAAGGTAAAGGGAAGAGGTGAACTCAGATCATATTGGAAGAAGGCATAGAAGATTACATGGTAGTAGTAGTAGTAGTAGTAGCATTGGATGTTGTTGGTCGATACAACAAGTATGACTCCTCTGGGGATTCCGTTGAGAAGAAAGATGCGGGGCTGCTGCTTTATAAGAGTCTCTCTACCTTTTTAGGTCTACCTTTCGGAGATCTTGGAAGGAGATTCTGTGTGCCTAAATGTTCGCTTGAAGTGTCGTAGATATTGGGGAAGAAGGAAAGAAGAAGCCGGGTGACCGTTCTACGGCACCCGGATCACCACAAACCTCCTCATAGATAGAGCTCCATGTCTCTCATCCAACTTATCGAAGTCATCTCCTCATTCATCTCTTAAAGGACTCCTCAAGTCTTTTATATGCTTTAGTCCTTCCACGATGATGATCCTCGCAAGAAGAGATAGAGAGTCCCATAGGGAATCATTTCCTCTTCCCTTCTTGCATTGTATGTATGTATGATAACTCGAATACATCTACAAGAGAGATGTTCAAGCTGTGTATATGTATATATGGAGTCATGCACAAGGCGTTGAGATTTTAGGTCATTCGAGCCATCGTAATGTGCGGAGAGATGACCAGAAGGAAAAAATAGTTTAAGACTTTAAAACAAAATGGGATTTTTGCTTGGATGTAATTTGGTAGTTGGTACTTATGACCCTGTGTGCCATCATCATAGCTCCTTTCATGTATAGCTTCTTACTCAGCACCTACAAAGCTATTGTTTCTTTTTGGGAAAGTGCCAAGTGAGTACTTTCGTTACTCTCTCCAAGGATTCTTTCTTCTGAGAAAGTCCGCAGTGGAATTGCTGGAATTCTGCGACGCGACAGGAGGACTCCATGAGCACCCACAAACCGCCTACGCCTTCTCACGCATAAACTGGAGGAATGAACATCATCAGCAGACTTCCATTTGATTCTTATGCTTCAGATGAGACTTCTCGGGTGCATGTGACACACACAACAGTTACCAACAAATAAGTCTTTGCTGCTCCATTTCATTTGGTGAGAAAACATATACTCTCATGATTCCTGGAGACCAAAAGACTAATGTCGTGACATCTGACCTTTCTGGAGGAGGCAATAAAGAGTAATCTTGTGTGAAAGAAGGAAAGAGGATTAACTTGAGACATGGGTGGTGAGTTGTAGTTGATGTTTTGTGTTGCATGCATGGGAGAAATAGGAGATTTGTTGAAGATGCTGGAAACAATGTTGGCTAAAAATACAACCCTTTAACGTTGCATGGTTCTGATGACCTCACCACCACGAGAGGAATAAAAAGTGTGAGCTAGGAATTGGGAATAAACAAGCCTCTCTCTCTGTATATAATGAGAATGTTAATATGTATATGTGCTTTTGAATAGGTACGAGTCGGTCCACACCCATCCCCGACATGTATGGAGAGTGGGAGGTGGTCGGTATGATGTTCTCCTCGTTCACCACAGTACTGACAGCATATTATGTGTATGTAGTTTGTAGGAGATAATATTAATTTTCCCTTCCTTCAAATTTTCAGTGGAATCAACATCTACAGATCATTAGTGCGAGAGAATTGTCTGTGGGAGAGTGTGTTAGTGCGTCTCTGATTTTATTTGGTAAGTATTTCATTGTTTTTACTTTTTTCGCATGTCCTGTATCCTTGACTTAAGAATTTTAGTATTTCTATTCACACATTCTAGAAGTGTAGCAGTTTGAGACTCAATACGAAGTTTTCATTATTCATTTCATGCCTTTTAATTCACCTTTTGATAACTTCTTATATGCTTATTTTTTAGTTTGTGTCAATATCAAGTTTTTAAGTAGTATGATATGCAGTTTTACACAGAACCGATTATTGTTGAGGAATAAAAGAGCTGGAGTGTAGTAGAAAAGCCAAGGCATGTGTGTGGGGGTAGATTGAGACTTATACCATACCACCATTTGCATATAGTCGTAAGATTTGAGTAACAGGTTATTGATAAAGTGATAAATTCAATCAAGGTTACTTTTTCAACATCGCACTATCGGTTAAATCCACTGTTTCCTGTTGTTGCCACTAAACAGTGTTTGTCCTGCATTTCTGTTTTCCAGCAGTTGGCAATCTTTGGTTCAGGTGCGATTTGAGGAAAAATGGCAATCGACAACAAAGTGATTTTGGTCATCTTGGCCATCTTCATCCCTCCCTTGGCAGTCTTTCTTAAAAAGGAGACTTGTGATTTTGATGTAATTCTCAATCTCATTCTGACGATTTTTTTCTTCTTCCCTGGAATTCTCCACGCCTTGTGGGTCATTCTCAAGTGAATGTAAGTGAAATAAAATTCGGAGTCTTTTAGAGCTTGAAACCAATATTATACATGTACATGTGTGTATATATAATACGCTCAAGATTTTGCGAGCAGATGAGAATAAATAAGACAGCGAATTTGGTGAAGCCAAACCCGGATTTATTCTAAAAGAGCCAATTTTTTTTGTGTGCAGATGAAGAAAAGGAAAAGAGTCTCGGTGTCTATGTAAGAAAGAAGATGAGTCCAACTCTGACAATCAAATAGTGTATTCTTTATACGGTTTTCGTACTATTCATGGAGATTCTACGTCATGGAGAAAGAAGTCGACCAAAACGAGACAAAAACTCTTTGGCTCGTGGACTAATAATAATAATTTTATCCGATTTATGATCATTCTGATATTCATTCTTTAATGCTGCAGAGAAAATTCGTCGTATTTCATGTAAAACACTTGACTTGAATTTACCCAAATTTTGCCAAAAATCCTTTTAGCAGAGTGGAACTTCATGAATAATATATATTATCCGCCGTGTCTCAAATTCTTTATTCCTGCCATACTGCCTTGTAATTCCAGTTTAATTGTTGTGCGTGGGCATATACATTATTATTATTATATTTATACAATTTCATGAGATATTATTCTGGGTTATACCACTAACTATATTACAAATGTGTCACGGAGATCCTTTCAGTTAAGACTTTCAACAAAAAGTGTAACTGCGGACCTTTTTGTACTATAAATAGAGATTAATTTTATTACATCATACGAATAAAAATCTTTGTATCTAAACAAATAGTTGCTGTGCGTTTGAACAAAACGATGATAGCGACGATGGAGAATTTTTGATTGTGCAAAGAATGAGATTGAACCTGTATGTTATGGGTGTGTGTGTGTGTGTGTTGCGAGTAATGTTTTTATCATCCGTGCGTTTAATATTTAAATTCTGGTATATTCATTTGTATATATATGATTTCATATAGCGGCACAATGTTTTGAAGCGGGGGTTGGTTCAATGTTGCATTCCATTTGGGATGATAATCTTGGGACAATATCATTATATTGTTGTTACGCAGTAACTTTTGAGCTTTCAGAGAGACGAGGAAATTATTACAGGAGAGGATTGTTTGAAAAGACTACGCAAACGAGATATGCATTTGCATTTGTAGAAGAACGGACGGGTGATGGCCGGAGGAATATAAAATGTATGTATATACAGTGTACACTGACATTTTGGTCGGACCGTTCTGTGATTTTAGTCGTGTCGTGAAGTATACCACAGGGGAAAAGAAACTCACTTGGCAAGGATGCAAATGGACGTAAAAAAGAAGTATTCCAGGCGATAAATAAATCCACAAAAGGGAGGATTATACGAGGAGTGGGTAGGATTATCTGTACATGTATTCCAGATGGGCCTAGAATCTGCCTACGATGTATTCGAACTGACTAGATCATATTATTACTTCTTGACAGAGTAGTTTGGAGCATGTGTTTCAGTTTCTTGATTCCTATAATCTTGTGTAGAAAGTCCAGTCCACTTGAGAAAGACATGCACACTCTCATTCGTTTATGTGTCTGTTATGGATGTTTCATCTTGTGTGTGTGTGTGTGTACAAAAGCAGACCAGTAATAATAATGTTCTCATATGCATATGTATCTTATTTGTATATCCATACATTACATATGTAACATACCGTTTTAGTTTTCGGGGTAAAGCCGGAGACAAGAGATGCATGCGAAATTCTATCCAAATGTGTGAGATGCATAAATGTTCAATACAAAAGTTGGGATGAAAACTTTCTTCAACTTGTGTTTGATGATTATAAGTGGAAAAGCGGAACGTGTAGAATTTGATAGAATTCATGTATGTGAAGAGAGTGTTCTGAAAATTGCAACGCTAATGGCTGAATGAAGGATTTTGTATATATAATAAAATAGTTTGGATTCAAGGAACACACTCTCAAAGCAGAACATTCATTATGCTTGCACTCGAAAAACAGGATTACACATTATTCAACAACGACCATATGCATTGGATTGAAGATGAGCCAGTCGACCTGACTTTGTTGAGATTTCGTGTTTATTGGCAAGAGAGAGAGAGAGAGAAGTGATATACCAACAATATTGCCATCGAATGATCAATCCAAAGGCTCTGCTCAGCATCATCTCCTTCGTTGCACATGGAATGTCGAAAGTCTGGATTTGAGACACTGGTTGGAAAATCTCTGTGCTTACATCACATTATCTCATTAGACCTGAAAGTTTGAACTACCAAATTAAATTGCCTATAGGCTTCAATAAAAGTTGATTCATAAAATACAGACTAATAGATTTTAGTAATGTTGATGAGCAAATTATTAGGATTGTTTCCAAAACTTATCATGGAGCGACATTCTAGAATTAATCTTGTAAATGCAATATTATAAGTAACTTCAGGATTAGGTCATTCCTGAAACCTTGAAGAATAGAAAAATATTAATTGTGATTTGTTGAGATGTAAATTATGCGAGCTTGTATGATGACCGGCATGCAAAATCAGTGACGGAGTCATGTTTAAGTTGGGACTATTGCGAACTAAACGAGACTGTGTACAGTAGTGTAGTGAAGAATGCAGTTGGTCGTTTATGTTTGTGAAAAGGATTCATAATGGAAAAATAACGATGACAGCATCAAAAGAGCTAACTCAATTACACAATCTTCTACAAGGAGGTTTGCGTATTCTCCGTCGTTTACTTTTGGTTTTTATTCTTCTGCTTACTCTTCACCCAATTACGCATAAATAAAAGTTAATGTTCACTATGATATCGTATAACATTAGTCATTCTTAAAGTAAATGGCTTTGTGTTAAAAATACAGTGAAAAATGCTCGCGAATTACGAAGTTTCATTTTTCAATTTTTACACTCTTGAACTTTTACATATTCAGAGTTGATAATAAGTATACACAATCTTTAGCTGCACTCTTATTCTTTACTCGATAGGATATTACTTTTTTCTATCTCATTGATTAAAATAAACATTATGGGTTACACTAAAATATATATATATATATTAATGCTCATGGCTGAAAGAACAATACATCATCTGATATTAAATGGTTTGTATCAAATCCCAGACTACAAAATTAAGTGTTTACAAGTCATTTTTAATGATACACTTCTAGTATAGAATTTTTCTCTGAAAAGAAACTTAAATAGATAAATCTACAGTTCTGGGTGTCTGTTAAGACTGAAGCGCAACTTTCTGTGTCAATATGTTTTCGTATATAAAGATTCAATAAAAAAATTTCATAAATCTAACGTGTAGCATTGTTCACAAAGTAAGTGTAAACCGTTAAAACATAGAACAAGTATACATAGATCTGTATATTATGCTCATAAATTAAATCTGAAGTCTGACTTGCAGTATATAATATGTGAAATTTAATTGAGGATCTTAATTAAATAATATACTATCGATTAACTTACATGATAATTCATAAATGTGCTGCTTACCAGGAAGCACACAATAATACAATAATTATTTGGTTTCATACGAGTAAATAACATTAAAGGCTTTGGTAAAATGGCATTTTCCGTAAGGTCCTACTAGAATGTGGTTGTGGTTAAAGCTGTTCATAATGTGTGTGCACTTGGTTTACTAGAAGGACATGGGCACTCATAATAAATTACATTAATCTTATCTAATCTGTACAGATTCTTCGAAGAACAGCTTCGGAGCACTGCTGTCATGCAATATTGTAATGTATAGCCTTTGCCCAGATCCAAACAATTCACCGCTCCTGCTGCTGTACATATATGGATGCTTTTCAATGTTTGTCCATTCTTACTATTTCTTACTAAAAATCTATATTTATATATTATGCTCTATAAAAATAGCTTGATAAAACAAAATAAATCTTTTCTACACTCGTAAATCAATAGATTGCGTAGATTTGGATCATAATATTTAGGTTCTTAAATAGTGTGCATATATATTATATATTAATAATACTTAATAACAATTAGCGTGTAATTTCTTTGTTACTTGCACCGTTTGGTTTCTAAAGATTTATACACATACTATAAACTCATGTATAGATTTAGATTGTCACCCAGTGATTATGCACTTTTGTTAAGACTACAGTGAAATAATATTTATGTATGTTAACAATAAGGTACTCGGATTCCTGTGTTGACTTCCTTACACCTCGAAAGTTAAATATTCGGCTCAGCCGAAAGGTTAATAATAAAATGTGCTTGTGTGTGTATGTATGTACAGGCGGGGACTTGTTGGGAAGCAAATGAAAGTTGAGAGAATAAATTAGTATTGGAAATATATTGGAAACCCTGCTAATAAATGACCACGCGCGGATACCTGGCTCAACAATGTCCCTATAGAACTGACCCTTCTTGCCTAACTACCATATATGATTTCAACACTCACCTAGTAACATGATCACATTATTGATTGATTTATATTGTACTGTATGCTGTCACATTAACACAATCTCAGAGAGGAGGAGAGGAAGGATATATATTTATATATATTGGCGGAGTGGGGGACGCAGTGTGGAACTCTTTATACGTAAGGTATTTGTACATGGGAGAAGAGAGAAAGATGGAAAGATAGGAGAGACAGTTCCATTATTCCATCCCAATGACAATGCTCACATCTGCTTTAAAGACTCAATCTGAATTCCTTGACTGCCTACTGGACTTCCTTTTGCGAAATGACTTTTTCTCCTTTTTATTTAACCTGCCGGAAGGAGGAGAAAGTCTAGGACTGTTTGTGCGAACTCAGAGATCCGTTTGGAAAGTCGTTATTCGAACTTTTTTCACGGAGCTAGTTCTCGAGAGAGTTGGAGAGGATCCACTGAATCCTGGGTTGGGTATACCGATGATGCTGGAGTCAGGAGTGGCACGGGGCTTCTTCAGACTGGACCTTAAAGGAGTTCCTCGTGGAGTCAAAGAAATGGTCGTCGAAATGGTAGAGACAGTCGATCCATTGAGAGTTGAGCCAGGTGGGGAGATCGTCTCAGAGTTCACACTGCCATTCCAAGAATCATTATCTCTTGAGAAAGGTCTATCACGTCCATTACGATTATAATGCACAGAGGGAGGAGGTCTATGTCGATTTTGAAATCGACTGGACGGCACATTGGACGACACATAGGGAACACCAGAGGCACTTGTCATTGAAATACCATTTGTCCCATTGGAATGGGAAGGAAGGACTATTCGTCTTGCACCAGCATCGACCACATCTCGCGATGATTCCAGCTTCCTCCGACCTGAGATAAACTCCCCCACTGTGAACAGCACCAGGACCCAAGTGAACACGAGCACCACGACCTGAAACAGATAAACAGCCTCTCTCCTTGTACACAACGTCGCTTTATAACAAAAGTTAAAAATTAGATTCTCTGCGTCCATGAAAATCTACTCTGATGGTGCGACTCCCGTCAGAAGTTAGTTTCCCGTGGAGTGAATCTACATACATATACTGCTGGAAGCATGCAAACATATCTACATATATATATTTAAGGAGGTCCCTTCACCCAAGGATGAAAGGCAATTAGCAGAAAAGTGGAGTCATTTGGTGGAACAAGTGGAAGATAAGCGGAAGTGAGCCTCTTGTTCCATTGATTACGAACCTCCAAGTAGAAAGATAAGCCCCAAGTGATGATGTATCCATTTTGCAAGTCATCTCCTTGAGATGCAAAGAGAATGACAGCAGTTGTGGTGGTCAGAGCTGTAGAACCAAAATTGGAGATGATGAACAGAAGAACGACCTCATAAAACTTGAGAAATCATTTTATAAGACTTACCAGCGACTAGGGAAATGATGAGTTTGGAGATGAGGATGTATATACGATAGTCGCGACGTCGAGAGGAAGTGGTGGTGGTGGTGGGTGGGGGAGGTTTCCATGAAAGGTAGAGGAGAGACGTCAGACCGTAAATGCCCAAGGCAGTTACCCCCACTGCTCCACAAACTCCGGCCGCAAACACCACAACTGTGTGAGTAAAAGGAGAAAGTTTAATGAGAAATTCTTGCAGAGAGGAGGGAAATGATGAGAAAGCTAGAAGTGTCAGTAGTTTTTTATGGGAAAGTCAGGTGAAGGAGGAAAGATTTATAATTCTGATGTGCACAAATATATATAACGTACATGTTGGACGAAACATGACAATCCGAGGTCCACAGAGTTCTCTTCCATACGGAATGTTCTTGCAGATAGTCCAGGGTCCGAATCTCCCGTCTTCCTGCACTATAATGTTTGTGTGCAAACAAATAAAAAGATTTAATCTCCTGGTGGATGGAAATTGGTTTATTCAAATCTTTGTGTGTGTGTGTGCGAAGGTTTATGGGACTGTCAGATTTACAGCACTTTTCGCTTTTTGTTAAATGTCACCTAGCCTATGGTGTCACTCAGTGTCAACTTTAGAACAAAAATATTCCCACGCCTTTCTCTATTCAGAATAATTTCAAAGTGACGGTTCGGATGTTTCTAATGTCCCAACTGCCAGCCAAGATGAGACACATTTTATATTTGAAAGTGGTAATTCCAAGCAAAACAATTTCTTTCAGTGTGGCATACATTCATGTGGGAATAAAAAGGGCATTTTTATTTCTGTACTTACTGATGCGGTTCCGAAAGTGTCCCCATTGTGGAAGTGCGACTGCCACACAACTGAAAATGAAACAGGCAGTTGCAAGAACTACAACGGCAATGGATAAGGCAACACTTTGACCCATCGCATCATCCTCGTCTTTCCACACTCGACTTTTTCACAAGAGATGAGTTCGAGTTGCTGCTCTTGAATTGCACTCCGACATACGAGTTGCAAACATACAAACAACATATACACACATACACACACACACACACTTAAGTCCCGACTGGTTTTGGATGGATTCACAGGAGCACTTGAACGGTTGAAAGTCTGACAGGGAGGACAGAGAGAGATGTTTAAATTGGAAAGAGACTGCTGTGTATATGCGTTGGTTGGAGAGTTAACCTCCACCCCGAAAGTCTCGAGCACCGTAGAAGTATATTGGGATGGTGAATGAGAGAATATTCACTTCCATGCTGGTACGGATGATGCGATTGATAAGACTCGTTCCCGATAAGACTTAAGCACCATGAGGGTTGATTATCGTTGATGATTCACTAGTTATTAGTTGGATGACTCTTCTCCAGAACTACAGACACTCGCCTTGCCCCAGGAGTACAAACCAATTCACGTTGACTTTCGCCACTCCCTGAGACCAAACAATGAGAGATGACATTAGAACAAGGATAACAGAATAAGGTTATCTTATCAAATAGGGCAAACAAGATAAGTGTTTGGGAAAGACTCTCATCATCTGCTGGAGAAGTTTTAGTAGACAAAAACACACACGTGACGATATGACTTATATTTCTGTAGGGAAAGAGCGTGTACGAAACGAACGGTAACTTGGAAACGCCAAGGCTAAACACACCGGAGAAAGTTGAGAGCTCCCTGGAACATCCAAAGTCGCGTGTCTCTTGGATATGCAATTAACTAATCGATTGATATACTACTACTCCGAGTTCGTCCATTGATGATGCACATAGCTCAACAGATCGCGAGGGGTTATTCGCAAGTTTGCACTGGTCAACTGGCGTTTATTCCCAAGACATATTGTTAATAGGTTGATGATAGAGTGGATACATGTATAAATATAAAGCTGTAAACGAAGAAGGCTGTGTTGTTTGTGGGGAGAGGATTAAAGGCAAAAGGTGTTGTGGAGGGTGCAAAAAGTTGACAAGATGCCTTAGGCAAAGATGGTAAAGCGATATATAATTTCTGCACTACGTGTAATAATAAGAGTAAAGAAGATGCAAGTTTTTTGTGGACAACTTCTACTGTGTGTGGTGATACTAACTAGGAGTGCGGTCTGGGAGTACAATTACACACACATATATTATTATTATTGTTTGAGTAATAAGAAGGAACAGACCACTTGTGACTTGAGAAGATCGAGTTCTTCTCTTTGTGTCACATCCACGTTTAATTAAAGAGGAAGGTGAACTTTGCGAGTTTCTAATTACTAGATTCATACAGCATAGGTAGATTTTAATTAGACCCTCGTTTATGGCCCTGCCACGTATCTACATTTTGCACTTACAATTTTAAACAAGATTTAATCTATTTTTAGTTGATTATGATGTTATAGATTCAGATGTGACATTGTGCGAAAACCACATGTCGCAGTTGCTTTCATCTTTCCGTATTCATTCCTTTTATTCTATTGCCCCTGACACACTGTGAGGCTTTATTCCTTGTTTATATGGCCTATATCGGATGATATAAAATCCTACTATTTATACTTATTTGATATATTACCTAGTTTCGGTAAAGATGGCTTCTGTTTTATGATGACTGTGACTCCGCACGTCATAATTCGTAACTCATTTACAGCCGACGCGGTGCTGAATTAAAGATATATATGTACATGATAAATATGTATATGTATAATACAGTGTGTGACTCGTCGCCTATAGTTTGCTCTTTAGGTTATTAATATTTAAAATACTTCTGTGACATTGCCTGACTGACATGATACTATATATGCTATGGTTAAGTAAGTGCTCAGGTAGAGTTCTGTCAGTGTGGACATGAATACGTGAATTTATATACGTACATTCTTTTGGAAGTGTGACTATGCAAGTTTTAATTGAAATGTTGTAATTGAAACTCTACCACAAAGAGGTTTTAGGAATGCAGGGCATGTGTGTGTGTGTGAGTGTATGACTGTATTCAGAAGTTCATTACACAGTGAGATATAGTGAAAGAGAGCATTTCCTTCTTTCGTGTCAAGTGAATTATTGGTGAATAAAAGGAGAATTTACATCATCATATCCTCTGAAAATTAATTCTACCCTGAGCTTTGCATCAAAATCTTTCAATCATTTATCTACAATTTTATTGCAACATAACTAGATTGAAATAGGAAAGGGTCTGAATAGTGTTATTCTCGACTTTGCAACCATACATGTGTGCAATATAGGAAACATGTGAAAATATCAGATAAATGGAGCTCGACTTACAAAGAGATGCCTTATTACTTACATCTGGGTTTTGGCTAGGGTGTGTATGTGTTGAAGATACTTCTTTAGTACTTACTCACGTTAGTTGTTATTTATATGCGTTAACAATTTGTTTTTGAATAAAATCTATTGAGAGAGATGTGTTGGAGTTTCTGCGGGGGATAAAAGGAAATAACGTTACAACTCACTGCTATCTTAATGATGATTCAATTTGCTCGCCCACCTTTCTTTCTCCTCGATTATAACGAGGAAATGAAGCTTCCTAAGAGTATGCAGACTGTTTTGTCCTACCTTCTAATATGCGAAGTAGCAAAGTCATAGCTCTCTTGGTAGTCAATATTAGTAGTGTAGTAATCAGTAGTCAGGAATGGTAGTCAGGTTCTCAGGTTAACAAATAACCTGTAACATCCTACCAATTATGAATGAGAGCGTTTTCTTATCTAAGCAAAGATCTTCATGTATTCAAAGATGCTTTTCTGTAAAAGCCTAAAAGTGTCAGATACAATACATCGAGATGCTATGGCATGAATAAGTTAAAAGGACAGACAAGTTAAATTAGTTACTTTTGGAAATAGAGTTCGAAATATAGGAGGAAACGGAAGGTTAAATATTCAGGAATGTACCAATCTCCTGAGTGAAAGAAGTGATTGAAATCTCCTGGAGGATGTTTAGAGCTCCATGAGAAGATGAGGATGTCCTTACATACAAATACACTTCTGAGACTTCCTCATTTGTTAGTGTGAATTTGATTTGGTGTTTGTGTGTGAAACTCTTTGGTACTTTCTCGGAGAGCTTTTGCGAATAATGAATAGTCACTACTAAAATCACTACATGCTATATACTTTATACGACCTGTATATATATATATTATGTATACTTTGAATGCAAGCTTTCGCAGCCAGATTGAATGGTTAGAATTTCATGGGAAATCTTCTTAAGTTTAGTTCACATACTTGTTGGATTTAGGACGCTGAGGCAAAAGAAATGTGATAACTTTGAGAGAAATTCTTCTTAGAGAATCAACGAGCCTTAAAACCATTTTTAGTGACGGTTTGCACACGTTCACATATATTTTAAACCATCAGAGTGAAAGTGGAGGCACTGAGCTAAGCTTTGAAAAAGCTCGGGATGACATTTTATTTGTTTTTCAAATCTCTGGAAGAGAACCTTAAGCACAGCTAGAGAGAGAGAGAGAGAGAGACAGAGACAAACACACAGAAACTCTTCCACGTTATATAATAACAGTGACTTACTCGTTAGGTTATATTATTACACGTTGCTTATTTGGAATCGAAACAAACTCGTCGTCGTCACTATATAACTTATATATCCACACACTTGTTGGGTTTAGACGAGAATGATGATGTTGAAGAAGAATTGTGTGTGATTATTTTTTTACGGAGAGATGCACTTAGCCTAACACATTTGAGGGGATTCTCATTTACTTTTGGAGCACATGGAACTTCATCTCTCTCCAACTCCTAAAATTAGTAGTAGTGAAGATATAAAGATGTTTTGGCACCAGTGATAGATGATGGTTGGTTGGTTTATGGACAGGACAATTTCTTTATATATAGTAACCTTAATCTTACATTTCCCCTCAATTTACGAGAGAGAGAGAAGACTAGAAGAAGATTTCGAAACTTACGTTATTATTTGTTCCGGATCCTTTTGAAGACAATGCGAGGCAATATGTGGCAGGGCAATGACCAAGTTCATCAAGTGGTTGTAGTATGTGTATGCGTGTGTGTGTGTGTGTTGCCTTGCGATTCTCACCTGAGTTAGTGGCGATGATGATGAGGATTCACCTGAGTCCGTTAAAGAAGCGAGTCCCCTCTGCGGAATGCAAAAAACGGCTAATACAGAGTATTATTATTACTGGGGCAGATAGAATGTAATGTGCCATCGTCTTAATGCTCACACCATCAGTATTAAGTAATGCGGGGTGGATTATCGTGTATGAAGCAGCGTTAGAGGATACTTATTCTGTGTAGCACGAGGTGTGTGTGCATTGCGAATTAAATAAAGCAATAAAGGTGAATCCAGGGCCTCAAATGAGACTGTCGAGGTGGAGAAGAGTCCGTTCCGTTGTTGCCTTTAAAAGAGTTTACGTATAAGGAGGAGGAGGCGTAGGTAGTTTTTGTAGTTGGCTGAGACACTTTCATTCATTCCTTGGTCTTTCCGGAGTTTTTTTTATTTGAGCTGAGATAGAGCTTTGATGAGGTTCTTGTGGAGTTAAGTGTATGTCCATGTAAGACAGTTTTGTTTACTTGGCTTTCTCGGACAATAAGGATGATAGGCAATCACTCATGAGAGAGAGAGTGTGTGTGTGTGTGCGTTGTCCTTTTACTCATATATGTCGTGTGAAAGTTGGGCATTGTAATCGACAGTGTGATTATAACTTATATATATATATATATATATATATAGAATCAACTTTTTATGATGCCAATGGCATTTTGACTAAAAGAGTAAAGACTACGCGACGTCATTCGGTCAATGTATATTTGATTAAGTGTCAGCCCAATGGATATGTGTTCACGGGAGAAATATGCTTGAAATTTCAAGGCGCAAAATTGGGTTTGGTATGGTATCTATAATTATTTCACACAATGATTTACCATTCAGAAGGCACTCTCGTGCGGTTTGTTTATTCTTCCGAGGCGTTTGATGCTAAAATTAGATGCAAGGAAAGCTTAATTGGAGTTAAATAAAATAGAGAGGGATTGGACAGAATAACAGAATGAGTTTTTTTCGATCGTCGTTCCTGTTTTCCTCGAAATGATTAGGCCACTCTGTTCGTTTTGTTTCCTCCTTAAGGTAAAGCGTATATGTTATTCTGACCAAATTACAATGATGGTAATGTCCGTGAATAGGACGATGAAGAGCGTCGTGGGTAAAAAGAGCGATGTCAGAGTACATTAATGTAGAAAGTAGGTGGGTGGTGGATGATGGCAATAATTGTCACTGAGTTAAGTCGACTCATTTCATAATTTATGTGGAAGCAAGCACCTGGCTCATCTAGCTATTAAGTAAACTCCACTCAACTTGGACTAACTCTCGATAACTTGCTTACGTATATTCCTATACTTCTGTAATGAATCGAGCCTTCCTATGGGGAAATTGAGATTACCCGGAGAGTGAAAAGTCCAGAGAAATTTAATTACTCCAGGGAAAAACGCTCTTTATCGCAAAGAAAGCTTGTGCACGGAGTTTATTTCAGACGATTTCACTGGTACGAGTGGATGTGAGTGTGTGTCTTTAATGTTCTCCTTGGAGAAAGCTCAGGAAATGACCGGGGAAAGTGAGAAAGGGATCAGGTTACCTATTATTCAAAGCAATTCATTCAAGACGAGGCCTTCGTGAAATGAAATCCTGCTTAATGCTCAGCCACTAGTACTTCGAGACGACATAATTTTCATTGGTTGGGTCACACATTGCCGAGTATGAAGGCGGATTGCACAAGAGTGCGGATTTGTTTGCCTAGGCAGGAGGAAAAGGAGAGAAAGCTCGAGTAGTAAATGAATGATCTCGTGTAAATTGATTCCGTGATGTGAATCCCAATGTTGTCAACAACTCCAAATCATCGAAAGGTCACTCTCTCTCACCCTGCATAGTGTGTGTGGCATTATCAGCATAAGAGACTTTCCAAGATGGCTGGCTAGAGAGCATATGAATATTCTTTCGAGGAATTCGTAGAGCTCCAGACTACAACTAACTTTCCCTCAACTTTATGCAACACTGATAAAGTTGAATTTCACTAGAGAGAGAGAGAGAGAGAGAGAGAGAGAACGCCAAACAGATACATAAAGTGTGTTTTATCTCACACAAGAAAAGTTGAAAAGTGTACGTGTGATGCCTTTGAAGAGTCACGTCATGTATATGTATGTTTATATATAATGGCATTCTTGAGAGAGGAGGAATTGTGGTGGCCATGAGGTAAAAATCATTCGCTAACAGAATATTCTCGAGAAATCTGGCGAATATTCTCAAGAGGTTTTTGTTGGTTGTTGGTCTACCTCTCTACTGAAGTTGAATTCAAAAGGTTAAAGAAAGATTGATACTTCAAGAAATGCATTGCAAACACCAATAAAACAATTTTAATCAACTTGCATTTAATTAAAGCCAATGAGGTTACAATATAGTCATATAGTAAACGAATATATGTGGCTACTCAGCCTCGTCTATTCGTGTGTGTAATTTTAACAATTAAACTAATATTTGCCCATTCTTATAATACACTTAATTAAAAATTTGGGTAAGTATAGAGTATCAACAACACACACATAATGTCTATTATAATAATCTACGTCTAATTTTTCTTGATTGGTTACGTACACAGAACGTGTTATACACGCGATCTTTTTAGATTCCTTAGCTCAAACACTTTCACTTCAAGGATGTCCTTTTTCCATGTGTTTTTCTTAAACTTCCCATGTTTTTTAGCTAGTTGTAAGATGTACAGAATATATTTTTACAATATACTTCGACTTTTATTATATAAAGCAGCTGCTTTAGTAGTTTAACACGATTAGTAATATGTTAGTACTGTTAAACTTTATTCTTATGACTATATACATATTTAAAAAGATAACGACCCTCAGTTTCACACTCACTTGACCACATATGACGATGTCCTAATTACTTAAACGGTAACCAGAAGAGTTAATACAGTATGTATACATATAGTTAGTAGTTCAGTTAGTACCTAGTTTTTAGAATTATTAAATCTAATTCTGCATTTAAAATTCACAGTCCAATTTTGTCACTTTGGTTGCAAGTTATTTATAATAATATAGCACCTCATCAACCTCTTCTTTCACACACCTCTCGAGTGTTTCTTACGCAATTTTGTTGCAACTCAAAGTGTTGTTGGGCGAGGTAGGTTTTTTTAGTCAGGCGAACAGAGGTGGCGACGAATATATACATACAAATATATCATCAAGCCCAAACAGGAAATTAAATGTTTAAGACGAAAGCGTCAGAGAAATCAGTGACGACGTAGAGAGAGAGAGAGAGAGAGAGAGAGAGCGAGAGAGATGTAGTTAGTTACATACGTGTTCATGAAAGGTCTCTCTTTCACTCTCTTCAAGTGAAACCATGGATTAATTATAAGTTCTATACGTTGTGACGTACGCCTACTGATAATTTTTTGCAACCTTTGGCCTTATTCGTTGAAATAAGATGCTATTTAATAAAGTTAATACAGCTCGTCTATGTAAAATAGAAATCAGCTTTTCTTCTGAATGAAGCATATATATGTTTTTGTGATTTTGATTTATTCATTTGATGTTGTTCTAGTATTTTTTGATCATGTTCCAGTATTGTCGAATCATTTTTTTCTCAAAAGTATTTTTTATGTTTGTATCTCCTCGCGTCGTATGTTGAAAGAGTGGAAATGGATTTTGAAAGGGTGAAACCGGCTGGAGAATTTCATCAAAATTCAATTCCACTCTTTGTGGCAGCCACGTTTGACGTTGCTTTAGAACTCAAAGTATTAATAATAACAAGAGGTACATACGCTTTGCATGTGAGGTTGTTTGTGTGGTTGACTTTTGATTAGAAGTAATTACATAGAAGCAGTGTGTGTGTGTGAGTGAATGTAGTTATTTGCAAGTGTATGAGTTTGTATGCATTCGGTTTTTAGGGTAACAAAACAAGTGAGGAGTAATTACATATCTACGGTAGTCTAACTAACACAAGGGGGAATTGGTGTGAGAGTTTATTAATAATTACGAGAATTAGTGAGAGAAGCAAGAAGTGTTTGTAGGGAAATGGGTGAAAGTTTTATTGTGTGGTGAACAGGATTCTTATAGTGTAATAGAATTTCTTCTCTATATCCACTTCACAGGATGAATGTGATGGCTGCGCACTACACGCAGTCGATATACTTACGGTTAAATGTCTTTCGCTAGAGAACGAATTAACAGAATGGTATATGAATAATTTAGTGTTAATTCAAGTGTGAGGGAATGTGATGCAAGCAATGGTTAATGATGATGATGACGATGTTTAAGGGGTGTCTAATATGCATATATATACGCAGCCAGTTGTGTATGGCTGGATTCAGGATAAAAAGAGAAAGTTTTTAATTAAAAAAGTAATTAGGAAGAGTGACAAGAACAGGCTTGGACTGAAAAGGTCCTTGTTTGGTGTGGCTCTGGGTTAAGAACCACTTTGATCGTGTAATAATAATACAATACTGACTGCGGTAATGAGTCCCTGTGAGGAATGAATGGAGTTTTAAAGAAGACAATAAAAAAGTAGTTTAGCATACACGGTTAAGGAAGGTTCGACGATGGTTTTGGGCAAGAACGAAGGATGAGGGGATGAGGGGAAGGACACGAACAGATAAGTTGTTGTTGTTGTTTTTGTTGTGGGTGGTGACGATGGTGGTGGGAGTGGTACTTAACTGCTCCTTTGTTCTTCATGAGACTTTGTTTTGCTTAGCCCCACTTCTGGAAGATGCCCATTCTCTGACACTGACAGTTGGTGCCCCACAAGTTGCACCGACAAGCGCCACCCGAGCAACAGTCATCAGGCCGATGATCACACCGACCTCCTCGTCGGATACAAGACCGTCTGTAAAGATAAATCATAGAAGAACGTCTAAACAGATAATTAGAACTCGTTCCATGTCAAAAGGTTGTCTCACTCCCATCCACAAGAGGCTTACAAACTACTACACACACACACAAGTGCCAATTCTACGGGATTTACGGGAACCACCCATCCGTCCTATGATCTAATGACTCACTTGACATCTTCTCAACAAAATGTCCAACCTGTTCTCAGTGTGCTCAGAGAAGGATACGTAACCTATAACCTGACCACAACAGAGCGGTACAACAGAAGAGAAAGAGAGAGAGAGAGAGAGACAGTGAGGGAAAAGAAAGCAGCAGCAGGTGCTGGTGGTGGTGGTGGTGAAGGAGTCGCAGGAGAAGTAGTATATATAGTGAAATGAGGAGAAAGTCAGCTCGGGGCGAAATGACACATCTGGAGAGAGAGAAAGTTCCTTTCATCTTCTTTCATGTGTAATAATCCCAGATTGCACACACTTCGCTGACTCCATTCCTCATGCTAATTACATGAGGCAAGTTCACCTATCTCTATGCCTTTCAAAGGGGATTACACATGCATTCTTGTTCCCATTGAATTCTCATCCGTAATAATCCAAAGAAATAATCTTTGATAAATTCTATTTAGAAGGTTTATATAAATTACGTGAATGTCAGGGTAATTTCGTAACGAGAGAGAGAGAGAGAGAGAGAGAAGAGAGGTAATAATATTATGTTGTATACTGTGGAGAAAGTGACGACGGTGTGTGTTCAGATAATATTCTTCTTCTGTGATGAGTGTGTGTGTGTGTGTGTATGTGCAATGTAGACTTGGAATTTGGAAATGAGCCTCAGAGAATAAAATGAATGAGTGGGCGTGCCGAAAGGATACGTGTATGTGTGGATAGAGTGACCAACTAAACTCTCACAGTACTACAGACTAATTAAGTGTAGTCTACGTAGAGTAAATTAATGACAACATTATTCACACCCGTGCCTGAATGTGACAGCAGAAGGTGTGAGGATGACGAGGGGAGTGTGAAGTTAGCTAAATAATTTTCCTTGTTTGAACACAAAATGGTAAAAGTTTGCTCGGCTCTGAACACACACAGTCAGTTGGGCCTCAAGTGAACCAGAAAAGCTACAGTGCTTTCTTTCTTTCTCTGATGGATAAAAGCGTTTAATTATTGTTGATATGAGTTCCTGGGCTACTGGAAATTAACTCTGGTTTACCGTGACGAGCTAAGACGAGCTCGTATGGTGGTGGTGAGGGAAGAGGAAAATAAACTCGTTTACTCTTCAAGTATTAAATGGAGGGGGAATTGAGACTGTCTCTCAAAAAGTGACAAAGTAGTTCTTAGAAAGGGAAAATAAGTCTTATTTGAAGATTTGAACATCTTTCTATCTTTCTTGGGTCGCGTTTACTGGTAGTTCTTCAAACGATGGAAGAGCTTTCTTTGAAGATTAGGATATAAAAATAGTGCATTGTCATGGGGTAATTTTATTAGCCATTTCAACCCACACTGAGTAGAAAAGGGAAGTGAGGCATGTGAATAGGTGGATCGTTGATTCGTGGAAGATGGCGTAATATCATATTCGTTTTTCTTTAATCCTGTCTGCTTTTCAAAGTAAACTCGCACACATACACATACGACACAAAGTAGGAAAGAAAGAATCGGAGCGAATAAAATGTCTTTTTCCCTGAGCTGCTTTACTCTCACATCTCTAATTACATGGAATCAAGCTGCCTCTCTCTTTTTCTGCACGTATCTACTTTTGTGTACCCGAATATTTTACATTTTATTATACAAGTTCACGGAAGCAAATAAATAAAGACGAATATGAATGATTAAGTTGGCAGGGGCTTTCACTCGCGTGTCCTGGATTTGTCTGAGAAAGTTGAATGCATACTAATAAGGGATTTTTAAGCAGAGCTAACTACAAAGACGTATTGTGCTTGTGTAGATCTATTAATAATGATAATTATTTGCGTCATGGAGGATGAAGCCACTTGGAATTCTTCTGGCGTGTCTTATACATGAGGATGAGGAGAGAGACGGGTTCTTAATCTAACACAGTTCCTCACAAGAGTGAAACTCCTAAAAGTCCTTCGTTTAGAGAAGAAATAACGAAAGGAAAGAATAAGAAGAGTCTTCCAATTAGAATCTGAAGAGGAGAAGGGAGTGTGTAGGCCAAAGTTATTCTTCGTATGGCACAACAACTAACTGGATCGGGTCGATTGTACAAAACTACGGCTAGCTACTATATTCTTCATTGGACCACTTTCTCCGGGATACTTGTACACAAATACACCCTCACTTTCGTCCTAGGGTCTCGTCTTTAGTCTCTTCAACTGTGTGTGCCTAACAAATTATTTATTGGTTCGGAGAAGCGGGTTCCCAGAGATGATCATGGTACTCAAACATGATCAGAGATGAATAAAAACATATTAGCGCCTGCTACATTAACTGGGGAAAGCTGTCTATTGAAAGTTTACTTTCATTGTGGACTTACAATGCTTTATTCTGCTTATCGCACAGAACTTAATAATAGAAATCCAAACAAATCAATCAAAAGTCGGAGAGAATGAATGTGGGACCGGCTGGTAACTAAAAACTTCTAATCCATAATTCATAATAACGAATCGCAACGTATTTGAGGTATGAGAAAGTTGGAACGACCACACTTACTTCCAATTGAATATATATATGGAGCTTTGTATGGAAGGAATGCGAATGTTTTGCTTTCTCCTGCTTTCCCTTGTCATACTTTTGTATGGTTTGTGTAGTGATGCTTTATAAAATGTGTCGAAGACGTAGAATGAAATAAATGTGAGGAGTGTGCCTTAAGCCGTCATCCTTTCAGCAAATCGATACCATATGAAGCTGACAGATATGACTCTTCGTATGAACGATGACTTTATACTTGAGTCGGTTTTATGTAATGAATTATTGAGAGAGTAATTTACACAGTTGAGGAAGAGTTAGTTCCCACTATGGAGATACATTATGTATCGAATATGAAAAATTTGTGGTGATAGAAGAATGCACGGAATGAAAATAAGTGACACTATGTGTGCGAAGAATACATGTGTAGAATCAAATGGAAAGCTGGTAAGGGTTGAGCATGATAGAATACGTTAAGAAGGTGTGGAAGGAAGAAAGACAATTTAGAGGCTGGAGTGAAACTCACTTGTTTAATCCATGAAGAAAAGGGTCCAGATTCAAGTCCCCTGGGTCGACAACATCTGACGGGCCCTCGATTAAGTCTGTGGAAAGAACATGGGAGTAGTTAGATTAGGTGAGCACATGTGAGATGATAATCACGGTTGGAAATACGGGAATGAGTGCTGATGACTCGTGTTGGGGGAAGATGAGGAAAAGTAATATGTCTCAGACAAAAATAGGAAAAAAGGTCAGAGTTGATGAGAAATTCTGACCTTGAGAAGGGTAGCCTCCGTAAAGTTCGTAAGGAGGGATTCCAAGTACTCCAAGTCCCTGGAGGAGGAGCAAGAGGGCTGCAAGATGAACGGTTGAACTCATCTCTCGCTGGGACTTTTCCAAACTGCTCGGCTCTACTACTTCACTCAACGTCTCAAGCTCATTCAAGTCTGCTCGGTCACTTTTCCAGGAGGACAGAGCACTCACTGGCAATCTGGACTCAACTAACTCACCCTGCCTTCCCGGACCACCTCTTTTATCTACAGCACTAGCACGATGAAACGAAAGTCGGGGAGAGAGCAAGAGAAAGTTCCCTTTTTCAGCCATCCAGCCATATGGATCTTTCTGCTTTCCCCATCGATCCGCCTCCACCAACTCGAGCAACCACTTCTACTACAACCATTGCCAATATCAACCACATTTCCTCCCATATGCTCCCATCGGAAATAGAAACTCGCAACCTGAGCGCTTTTACAATTACCTGTTGCTCGCTTTTGTCCTTTCAAAAAATATACATAACTGTTTGGTATTGAAGTGTATAATAGAAGCTCTTATATGGTTTATTCGTATTTTAAAGCACAACTTTAAGTACATCATTTAAAAAATTTACACTGCCTGTATAAAACATTATAAATTGAATTTCCGAAAGGAAAAGTATCAGTCTCTTGAAGTGGAAGAATTTATTCGTCTTCCATACTTTCTGATTTCATAACGTCCACAGCTGATGACATCATGTTAACTGCACTTCTTTGTAATATTGCTTGTATCATTTCACTGTTCTTTCCAACACTAAACCGAAGATAGAGGTCACACGTCCCATAGGCACATTAGTTGACAATATGATTATAAAATACATTAGTCAATATATACTTACGATGAAGCTATGTGGTTTTGAACTGACTCCATTCTTTGCCTTAATTTCACAAGAGTTGGTTCAATTTCCGGATCTGAGGTGAGTAGCGCTGGGAAGCTGCTGGAAATTCGTTTCAATACTACTTCAATCCATTGCAAGTAAAACCCGACTCGTTTGGTTTTCAGAATTTCCTCATTTAGAAACCGTATCAGGAGAAGAATATACTTTTGCGGAAGAGAAGCAACTGTGAGTGTAACTAATAAAACGGGTACATTTATAAATCGTACTTACGACGATAGAAATGAAATGAATTTTAATAAATATTTACTGTTGTCAAATGGAACTGAAGACGTGGTTTCCCGTAGATGCTCTTCCATATTTAATCGTAACGACATAGCTAATGCAACGTCATACTCCTTGTACTTAAGAGCCAGCTTTATGTTATCTGGAGTTACTTTCACATCCGCCCCTATTGGATCGAAAGTATCGGCAACTTCCGATGAGAAGGCAAGCAAACCTTCATTAGTGGCCGCGATCCAGCGGCCGCCAGTAGGAGAAAACGAGATTCCATTTATTCGAATCTGATTGTAATACTTTCGTGCAGCCATGTCTCCTTTGCGAGTTCCAGGCATTGATAATTGATCTGAATATTCTCCTGCTTGAAGTGCTCCGAAGTCACCAATATTTTTAGGATTGGTGAAAGTCTGCAAAAATATGTCATTAAATAACTGAACATTGTACATAGTTAGAAAGTAAAAAAAAGTATAATTGTATTATCAATTTACCTCTACACCCTCAAAAGATCTGTTATTAGTAACATATTGTGTAGCTACAATTCTTTGATGGTCAACGTTGTAGAAGCAAACCGTTTTACCGGTACTTGCAGCTCCCAACAACTTTCCACACGGCGAATAGCAGACATTCTTAAAATAATGTGTACTTTGCAAGCGCTCTGCTTTCTTTTTCCTAGCTTTAGGTGGAGCTGGGATCATGAAATGTCTACCCCCTTCAGTCTCTCCTAAAGGCGATCCATTTCGGTTGAAGAAAGACAACTCTCCGTTTGTAGTGGAGACGCAAAATGACTCTCCGTTAGGCTTCCAAGCTACGCAAGTTCCTGTATATGACAACACATGTACAGATTATAAAAATTCAGAACATTTAGAGTTAAAAAATTCATCATAGATTAAGCAATACCTTCAGAAGGAAGTAAAATAGATTCACTTTCACCAGACAACTCTACTGTGTCCCAAAGTCGCGCCGTTTTATCCATACTTGTAGAAACTACAGTTGCACTTCCTGCCGCTGGAGAAAATGCTACACTTGTGACGGGGCCAGTATGACCAGTTAATGTCTGCAAATTTTTATATATTAATCATGGGACACTGAAAAACATAAGTGAAAGTAAATTGCATAAACGTTCTCTTCAAGCCATACCATTAAGAACTGTCCAGTTTTTATACTCCATAGGTACATTGCAAAGTTATCCTTAGATCCAGCTACAATAAGTTCACCTTTAGGGTCGACACTTAAACAGCTAAGCTGAGCTACGTCAGGAGGTACAAAAACACGAAAAGTTCTTGCTCGTGTGATATCGAATGCCCTTGCTGTTCCATCTTCAGAACACGAAAAAAAGGCATTATTTCTTGGGCTAAAAACAATTCCGGTTACAGGAGCAGTGTGGTCGGAAAATGTAAGCATCATTTTTGCATTTGTAGAATTCCAGACTTTTATCTAAAGTAACAGGTAAGTTTTAATCTAAACTTTTAAAACAATGTATACCATTTTTTTATATTAAATTAGCGAAAATGGTAACATTTGACCTTTCCATCAGCACCCCCCGATGCAATTAATTCGCCGTCACTTGAAAATGTAAAGCATTCCACTGCATCGTAGTGAGACTTTTGATCCATAATGAAATGTTGGCTCTGCCACTCGTATACTACAAGCTGACCATAAGCTCGGCTGCCAAACGCGATCCATTCTGCGGAGTCATTAATCGTAACGGCTGAAATAGGACACGAAATCCTAAGAAACCAAACAATTAAAATTCGCACCTATAAGATAACTTCTTCTCTATATCATTCTTACTGTAAATTTGTCAGCAGCACGAAGCCAGGTAATTCGTGTAAAAATACGACGCTTTCAAAACAGGTAACTAGGATTTGACGAGATTTGTTGTAAACCGCCGAAGTCATTGGAGGACGTTTTTCTTTTTTAGGAAATAATTCATTGTAATAATGAACAAGAGTTCTCTTATATTTTCCCCGAGTTGTGAAATTAGGACCTGTGAAATTAGCAAAATGAGACATAACAAATCAAGTACTTTTCAAGTCAATTGTTTGGTGCAAAAAGGTTTAAACGAAACATACCAGGATCATTTTTCTTATCATTGTCAATTAGAACTAACATATCTTTAGTTACTGAGCACTTGCGCAGCCTCAAAGCGCCATTCCTGCAACCCAGACATAATCATTTTTAAAATTTCCGAAATAAAATACGTAGAATGCAAGCATCAACCATTACCTTTCTACGGTATAAAAGTCATACGAGTTTTTAAGAAAGAAACTTCGCAAAGTTCCAACGGAATTCCCAGTGACAACAAAGGCTTTGAAATTCCAATATTTTTGCAAAGGATGAATATCAATAGTTCCTTCTGACGAGGTAGCTGCCAATAAAACAGCGTCATCCGACCATTCAAGATCCACTGCATCCCTAACAGCATAGCTTTGCCTTAGTTCACAAGGATTAAATTGTAATGTAGCACATGGAGCAGCATAAACAAGTACGCTGTCTTTAGTAGCAACAGCGAACAACTTTCCGTCTGGAGAGTATCGCACAGTCTTTACACTTCCGGGTACATGCATGAAATGCAACACTCCATAAGTCTTCGTACTAATGACATAAACCTCGCCAACTGTAATAATAATCCGAGCAATAAATATTACAAACCCTCCCCTCAAAAAAATATACAAACAATTTTTCCATTGTACATACTGTCGTTCGCTGCAATTAAAACCAATCCATTCGGAGAAAGCGACATACACGTAAAATCCTTCGTAGCTTCAATAGCCAAAGTTTTATGTGAAAGAGTGCTGAAAAACAGTTCCAACATTTAACACACTTAATCAAACCATATTGACTTGAAATATCCATCCAACTAATTATTAGTTAACAACACCCTTACTTCTTCAATCCAAACTTTGATATTCGATTCCTCACAGGAGTATAAATTTCAAATCCATCTGAACTAAACTCCAAATTCCCCTGGGAGAACACAGGTCCAATTAAATTGGAAAACTACAAAAATCACAAAACCCACACATAACCAATAATATATAAAATCATTCTTCCTATAGACAAAAAACAATTAACTAATAAAAATACCTTATACATGTCGAATTTCGTCACCAGTTCCAACAACAACGATGAGACGACAGACGAAACAACACCAACTACTACTACTACTACTACTCCTCCAGATTACAACAACGAGTGTGCGAGAACGAAGTTGCTAGAAGAGCATGTGGCCGGGGTGCAGGCTCGGTAAAGTTATCCATCCATCCGTTCAGAAAAGTTACCCATCCATCCGCTCACTCAGAAAAGTTACCCATCCATCCACTCACTCAGTAAAGTCCCTAATAAGTTTCCATTATCTATATCTATAATTGGCTAAAAATGTCTGTCTGCTTTTTTAAATCTCCCGGTTTGTAGCATGGGGTAAGTTGAGATATG
>Ga0194135_10000139_pt1 | contig 41750 bp, 38 predicted proteins | sample LitLau_LLRF_2013_FD_134024 | JGI IMG/M metagenome (GOLD analysis project Ga0194135, IMG submission 134024) | Freshwater sediment microbial communities in response to fracking from North America - Little Laurel Run_MetaG_LLRF_2013 (version 2) | ecosystem: Environmental > Aquatic > Freshwater >... | reverse complement strand
CCCGGAACCCCCACCACCTCCTTCTATCTCTATTTTTATTCCACTTCCTTCTCGCATCCATTGGGTGTGGTCCAATATCAACACCGTTTTCGAAGCCATGAGGCCCGCAGCAGCACATTGTGCAGCTGACATCTTCTCTGTCTCCTTTCTGCCTTCATGAACCGGTATCGAGTCACAACTGGTGAACCCTTCGCTCAAGCCTTTTTAAATTTATATAACTTATATTGACATTTTTGAATTCCTCTCAGATAAAATTACTTTTGAAAGTTTCTTCGACCTCGTGTACAAGAACAAAAACTAACTAGACTTTCAAAACCCGGAGATGCAAATGAATTGTATACATTCGGCGACGGAGGATGGAAAATGCGCGGGAATGATTTCGATGGCTCGACCAACACGAGAGACAGAGTCACCGCCAACTCAAGAACTGAACCAACAACGCCGACAACTAATCAACAAAAATCCCTGATTTCATCGATTTCGAACTACAATTAATATTGCCGTTAGCTCGAACCCCAGCTGACGAAGTCAACAATGATAAACAAAAATTACACGAAAGGTTTACCACTTGCTTTCAACCCAAATGGATCTATTGTCTTCAGTCAGCAGACGAGAGGAGGTTAGTAAATAATAGTAAAATTACTTTTAATGTAACCACGTGTAATTTTGTAATGCTTGTAATTTTTTAATCAGTGATGTTAAGTAAATACTCGGTAATGTGTTGCAGGTGGAGCTGTGGAGTTCAACAAACGATGTCCGCTTGTCGACTCGTCGCCACACAAGCGGAACTTTGTCGTGGAATCAGCAACTGTGTTCCTTTCAGTCCAGGCTGAGGTAGCTTCACTTATCATCTCGATATACATAATTACAGACACACCGCAAGTGTTAAATATTACTAATAATGAATATCTTTTGCAGGCGAGAAAAGCGATTCCTAACCCGTTGAGTTCTACCGTGGCTACAACCTTAAGTCGACAATACAGGGCTCTTGTACTTGAACTGTGTGGGACTTTAAAAGATGCCGGTGATGCAACAGGAGCTGAGCTGTGCACTAACCTAGATTTTGTCTGGAACTTTTGTGAAATTGTATTTTTTGCTGCCCATCCGGAGTATCCTGTTTTGCCTTATATGACCGACTGGATCCGGGTGAACTTTGACACAAGCGGAGAGATTTTGCCACCCTTACTTAATGCTTTGCCAACATTGAATCCTTCTGAGGAGGAAGCATTCTGGTCACTTGCTGTATGTCAAGTTGCCCGTGGCTCAACTTACGAGGCTGCTCTGATAGTCGAACATCTCATGGGAGTAGCAACGAGATCGTCCGGAGATCGACTGAAGCTTGAACTGCTAGCGGAGCTTTTGGCTAAAATGCCTGTTTGGAGAGTTGGCGAAGGAGTTCAAGAGTTTTTGACATATTTTCAAGGATGGCAGGATGAAGCGCGTCAGAGAATCAACGGTGGAGCGTTCGTGGGCCACGAACAATGCACACTAATTGCAATGGTATTTCAAGAGAACATAAATATTAATTTTGTATTTAAGAAAATGGTTTAGAATATTAATTGATTTGTAAATTCTTGTGTAGATCTTGTGTGGGGATCCACAGGGACTTGCAAAACTAGCGTCATTACGGCTAATTACGTGGTATGAATTTATGGTGGCAAAAATGGTGTACACTTGTCCTACTGCCAAGCCTGGTGAACTTCTGCAACTAGCTCTTACAGTTTTCTCCGAGCTAGAGATGAATCCTGAAGCGCTAGAAGAGACTCGCGATCGTTTACTCTTATTAGCGATGGAAGGGGATATTCTTTGTGTAATCAAAGAGTTGCAAGCGACAATGGAAGATCCTTGGTGGGCTGTGCATTTTCTGGACTTGGTTGTTGCTGCAGGAATAGCCCGAGAAACTTCGGGTAAAACTCAAAACAAGAGGGAGGTAGATCTCGCGTCGTTAGGACCTCTGCGAAACGCATTAGTTCTAGACTATGGAGGTATTTTACTCAGTCACTCAACGTTGTGGGAATTGGGTGTCAGATACCTTGAAGATCGAGCTTTAGAAGAATCTGCAAGGGGTCTCGGAAAAGCTCTGATTTCAGCTCATCTGGAAAGGCGTCCCTTTCGTACTGAAAGAGAAGCTACGAAACTGATGCAACTTGCTGGTTCAATCGGCCTTCCTTCTAGAGTAATCAGTGGAATAGCAAAAACAATGGCTATAAGAAAATTAAAAGGACCTGGAATGGGAAGCAAGCAAAGTGCTCTGTTGTGGGCTTTGAAAGCTGGTGATGGTCCTCTGGCTACAATCATAGTCGACTCTTTGTTGTGGGATAAAGACGGAGGAAAGCTTCTAATGGAAGAAGGGCCTCTCCTTGAGTGTCTAAGAGGCGTGCTCCCTGCCCAAACCGGAGCAGAAAGAATGGAATTCCTCGGTATGTTCTGTGACTTCAAAGCGGCTGTCGTAAGAAAAGACAGAAGTGAAGCCGTTAAGCTGCTGGTGGATATGTGTCAAGCTGATTTGATCCCGAAAAGGTGAGTTTTTCATGGGCATCTACTTTATTATTATATATGATTTTGTGTGCTTGGTTCCAAATAATAATGACAACCTTTCTTTTTTCAAGAATGAGTGGGAGAGTGTTCGAAACTATTGAGGAGTTACTTAAGGTCGAGAATTCTGATGATCAAGAGGAAGCTTTAATAGGAGAAGCTGCAGTAAATATTCTCATGGAATATGTTCGTACTAAACTTATAGGCCACGGAGATTTGATCAAAAGGCTTCATGAAGCTCTCATAGCTTTGAGAGCAAAAGAACTCATAGCAAGATTTCGAAGATTGAAAGGCCCAAGAACTGATTTATTTGTGAATGATTCTTTTGCGCTTTAGATTGTGTGTTCAGTGTATTTATATATTCTTTTTCATAAATAATTTTTGCTAAATAAAAACCCATGTCATTAGACTGATGTATTTCAAATGCATTTTCTATGAGATTTATTGATTCAGTTGTTGGTTATCTCGAATTAAGGTGAGTTTCCAGCAAATAAGGGAAGGACCACTTGTTGGAACGAAAAGTCGTCGATGTAATCTCGCTGAAAGGTAAACTCCATTATTTAGCTGCAACGAACAGCCCCCAAGTTTGCTGAAGATCTTCACATCGTTGAAGCTTAATTTCCCAGGCAGACTTGAGTTCATCATAATCTTTTTGGGAAATAGATTCCAAAATACTAGCTTTGTCTTTAGAGAGGCGAGCGTTGTCTGATTTCAGAATTGAAATGCATTGAGACAGCCTGTCTTCACCTACAACTTTACTGAAGCCGGCCTACGCAGACAATCATAAAGTGATGTCTATGATATTAGAAGGTACGAATAAATAACTTGGATTTACTTTTCGAAGTGATGTGGACAACGCATCCACACTCCACATGAAATATCCTCTGGAACTTATGTATTCTTGGAAGTCCTTAGAAGGATCTTTGCTCCCCTTCTCCCCTAGGCAGTAGTCACTAAACAAAACACGACCTCCTGGTTTCAACCATTTCTGCAAGTATGAAAATACAAGTGTTGGTTTACTCGTCAGTTTGTCTTCAAATTACAACTACGTTAAAATTTCAGTCTCAATATGAAACCGTTATTTAAGTATTAATTCGTAATCTAATTATAGTAAAAACCTTGAATCTAAGAAACAACTCTTCCTTCTGTTGTATGTAATTGAGACACTCCCTGGAATAAATGCAATCGAACGTGTTTTCAGGAAAAGAAAGTTCCATGATATCTCCTATTCGAAATTCCACCTGAAGACAGACATTTATTTAAGATATGTAAGGATGCATGTAAGATGAAGCATATAACAGTTACATTATGTCTCAAGTGTTCTTCCATTTCCTTTTTATAATCGTTCGCACGAGCGATCATGTTGGAAGATAAGTCGATCCCGAGTACTTTCGATGAATAGTTTTCAGCCATAAAGAACGCCGAGCCACCAAGGCCACAACCAAGATCTAAGACATAGCTGTTTTCATTTAGGTCAAGAAGCTTAGTAAACTCTTCGGTTGTTGAGATTCCACCAGTGGATACGAATTTGCGACCAAAAATCACTTCATAATGAGTTATGTGGGTCTCAGAATATTGGTTAGAGTCCAGGAATTTCTGAATTTAAAGACACATTTAACCAGAATGAATAAAAAATAATTTATTTGTCCCCTTATGTAAAGTAATATACTTAAGTGAACCGTTACTTGCAACTCTTCAGCAGACCGGCTGCTGTGGCTGGACGAAGATTCCATTTTTACTAGTTTTAAAAAAAATCTCAATAAGAGGATCAAAAATATTGAACGCTGAGATGAGCTTTCTAATGAGATGCAGTTTGGAATCAATGAATCTCGGAAAAGTTTACAAGGCTAGCAAGTTTGTAAGTTAACTACTCGTGTTCCAGAGATTACGTGGTGCAAATCTGTTGCATTCATTGGTCTTGTGTAACATGCTTACACCAAAAGACACTCTCAGTCACAACCTCGCATAATCATTCATGCAGTCACCAAAACGAGAGATGTTACAGACATGTATTGTCAAGCTTATTAACTTATTAAGCTAGCAGCTGCTGAATAAGTTACTAAGCTCTTTCAACTAATTCCTGAAAAAATCTGTTACTAGTGAATCTTACGAACTATTCCTGCTGACACTGACGACGATGAATTCAACAAAGAACAACTTCCTGTGCTTCAAACACTTTCTATGTATACTGGGACTTTGTTGACAACAACACAGCTGTAATGTCAATGTTAGTGACATTCTTGAGGATCTGGTACTATTAACATAATATGTGGTATTCATCTTTAAACATTCCTTGATAGGAAACACTGTCCAGGCCAGTCCAGGGTATTTTGGACACGTGTTCATTTGCTCATTTGCATTCGTATTGACTTTCAGACGTGCGCGTTATAGTCCATGGGTTTAGAATTCAAGTCATTCATTATCATTGTATCTATTCATTCATGCGAATTTCAGAATTGTTCCTTCTGCATCATATCAGAGACCCCTCCAGCATTCCTTACACCCTTAAATGATAATTAACCACACTCGATTGATTAACCTAACTTTGCCTTTAAATTTAATTAAATAGGATAGTTAACCAACCTTTTGAAATTCATCACCCATGCTCGGATTTAATTTCATGATCATTAACGTTTTATCACTCCTCCCGACGCGTGTTTATCAATGGAAACCTTATTTTAGTTGATAATCAATCAACCATGTTCAGTGAGCATTCAGGAAGCATATTTCATTTCTACTGATACAGTTTGGAGCATACGATGTCTCACTTTCATTCTTTTTTACTTTCCATACAAAAGATCACCCGAAATAAAACGAATCTTACTGTAATCCCAAACTCCATGCACAGTAATGCACACACCTTTCCCTTGAATATTGAATCATGTAAGGATAACAAGCTGATTGCAACTTGTGCTTGAATAAAGTAACAATGTAAGACCTGCAGGCAACAACGACGGGTATTTATAATCAAACACACGTCCACCTAAAGAACCTCTCGATACTTTTAATTTTATTGTTTCTCCAGAGCAATAGGATAATTTACAAATACGATTTTACTGCACGGCAGGTGCGTATTAGACAACCAATTTTTCTAGCCATCTAATCTGTAACGAGATTTTTAAGTTAAAGAATTTGTGTTACTTTTATTGCGGGGTGATACTTTTTCGTGGAGCTTTCAGAGTGAATGACGCAACTGGTGGTTCTTCTGGTTCATCGGGTTCAGTTAATGAAACTTGTGGCATGATCATTGGCTTGGCCGCAGCAAAACTGACGCTCGGGGTATCATCGTCTACTGTTATACTAGGTCGAACGCTTGGCTTACGAACAGACACAGTTGCAGATGCAGTTGGGGCTGGAGCCTCGGGCAAAAATGCCGTATCATCAAATGTACTCGGAGGTCCTTTGCAGATCCTTGTCATGAAAGCTGTACCATTTTACCCCAGAAAAATCATCATACATTATTGTACACCTTTTTAGATGATTTGTTTTCTTTAATTGTAATTGTAATGGAAGAACTCATGACGATTCTACTTACGGACATACTGCAGATTCCCTTCATCGTCCAAGAACTCGTTACAGTCCTTCATTACAAGTTGCACTTGATCATTATCCAACACCTCACCTGAAGAATAAATGCATGAGTGTCGAGAAGTACCAAAGTATTTTGATGATAAATAGGTGCGTCTGCACGGATCTCACCAGTTGCCAAAAGCATGTGTGTTAGCTGATTTCCTGGCATATAGCCATTTCCATCTTTGTCGAACAACTTGAGGACTTCAAGGTAATCCTCAAGATGCCCAACGTCTTTGTCCTTTTTAGCCTCAGCAAAAATGGCAAGAAACTCTTCGATCGAATATTTCTTTTCATCTGTGTGAGACAAAAAAATTTCCGTGAAAATTTCAGAGGGCTGGGGTGTTAACTCACTCTGATTGTTCTGTGTATTCTAATTACCTTTCTTGGTGGAGCCTCCAAACTTACTAATGGCTTTGAGTGTTGGAGTCAAATCCAATGCTCTTAAACAGTCTGCTAGCTGAGTTCCATCGATTTTTTCTTTTCCTTCAAAATCGTATATTGAAAATACGAATTTGGCTTCTATAATAATTGGCAGAGAAGTTAAGAGGTTATGATGAAATGACTTTATTCCATATTTGGTAAAGTGAAAATACCTTACTTTCGATATCTTGAGGCGTAAGATCCATTTGATGCTTGTTTGGGAAACAGCAAAAACCAGTGGCCAAATATGATATTCTATAATTAAACTGTACGGATTATGGAAATAAGGAGCCCTGTTAACTCTGTGGTCGCAGAGAGTGCTCTACTACTCATGAATCGATAAGATTAAAACACGCAAGTAAAAGAGCTCGTGTATGGCCTCAAAGCGATGTCGGATGGTGGTAATGACGTGCAGAGTCACAGGAAACTAATTCATTCCTTAGACTTTCTGTGAAGGGGCGAGGGTTAGGTGATTTGAAGCAGGAGAAATCTCGCCGATCTAAAGTAATATTAAGCATAATCTTCGTATTCGGGATTCGAGACAGAAATGGGACATCAGTTAGAATTTATCCGATAAGTGGGGAAGCAGGAGGGACTAACAGACTAACAGATAGTTGGGCTCGTAAAATATCCGGCTGTGATAGAAATCATCAGAGATAAAATATGCAGATGCGAAATAGGCACCGAAGTCGGGTGTGCACTTGTGACTTGACAAGAACTTCAAATTCAACGTTGCAGTAGCATATCTGTACGCATCATGACGGAAAGCCCCTTCATATTAATATTTTAAAATTCTGGGATGTAGTGAGAGAAATGTGCTATGGGTCGACAGAATATGATTTATTTCTAGCCCGGTTGCTCATTCGTTTCATAGTATCATGTGCCTTTGAATTACAACAGTTCTTTTACTTCTTATCCTACAGGCATATTAATAATTACTGTTACATTATAATTATAAGACATTACATTCAGACATAAGATTTTGTATTCTGCTAATGCTCAAAAGCTTTTGTATTAGGACAAACAATTCGCGGATATTTAAGAGGCCTGTAAATTCTGAAGGAATATAACTATCAAGCAAAAGAGATCAATACGTGTATACAGTGAATGTTTTAGCAGTCCAGAAGAATTGCTATTGGAATCATTGAAAAGTCGAATTGAATGTGGTTTATTTTTGGTAAGAATTAGCATCAAAAGAAGCAGAACAGGAAGGATTCTGGTTTTCTCCAAATGAACTGAATGAGTCTACACGGGAAATGGGAAATACACCCATGATGCCAATCTTAGTTGGTTTCTGCTAGCATTCGTGTATTTATGTCACCTTTAAAGATGCGGCTCATTTACAAACCATCCCATAACTTGTACAGAGATTAAAATATGTATTTGGAAAGAAATGTGGAACTAAATCGTTATTGAGATTGCTTGAGTTAAACATGTACAAACATTACAAACAAGATGCAGAGGAAAAAGAAATGAGTAAAATGAACATTTTACATCTCTTAGGCAAAGTAGTAGTAAGGCTCGTGTTACATTTAATGTGTAGGTGTAGAAAGATTTAATTCTAAGTTGAGTGTGACATGTCTTTTTCCTATATCCGTTCGTCGTCTCCAGTCGCCAATAATGTCTCTACTCTCAATCTTAAACATACTTTCCCTTCATTATATCAAAATATTATTTTTTGGCTAGTCGAGACATTTTTTACTTTCCTACCACCGACTCTCTCGTCTTCCTTCAGATCATTTTTAATCACTAAAACAAGTGACCGAGCTATTTTTACTGCTTCTGATATTTAACTGCTATAACCTGCTCTGATGCATGATGCTCTTAGGTGCTGAAATATGCGAATACTTTAACTCTCATGATATCGATTTCGAATTTGCATTCAAATTGTTTATTTCATGTATTATTATGTTAGTGAACACAAGTTACCACACAAATTATGAGCTACAGAAATCTTGAATCAAGGGTGTCGTGGTTTCTTCTCAGGGTCTGGAGCTGGATCTTCAGCCGCTCGTTTAACTCCAGCGCCAGCCTCAGGCACGGCCACAGGAGCCTCTGCTTCCACTTCAACTTCCATCTCGTTGTCAGCCACCAGCATTTGTGGCACCGGGGGCCTATCATCCCGATTGCCGAGCTCGGAACTCTATTATTAAAAAATGCCAATTCACTTCGGGTGAACTTTCTCTTTGATCGTCCGCCATGCTCTTTTAAAAAAGTAGTTGCAAAGAATCGTCGTAACTTACATCAGTTTCGTACCCCGTCTCGGTATCGTACCCCCCCGTTTCATAGCCTGCGTCAGACGCAGGTGGCCGAGGAACCAGTGGGAGAAGAGGGGGGACTTTGAAGAAGAACCAACTATCATTTTCTCCAGGGGGTGGCTGTCGGGGGAGTCGGTTGTTGTCCTTCGGAGTGGGTGGCATTTTTACTGATCTTCTCGCTGAAAAGTGTTACAATTTGCAATTTCTCGTAAATGTCTACTCATCATCACCTTCGAACAATGAACTCTCTTGTCTTTGATCGAACACCGTGCTTTTTGTTTTTTAAAAGTAATTGCAGAGAATTTCGACTTACGTTCAACGGGGTAGTCAACAATGAATAATCAGGTCCTCGGGAAGTGCCGCAATGAGTGCCCTTCAACAGGTCAGAGATGGTTTACTTAATAAAAGTGATGATAAGTGATAATGAGAGAGAGGGGAACAATTGGACGACTGTCTACTACGGAGTTTGGGAAGTGAGTGGAGCGGAGGAAGCGAGAGAGGACAAGAGGAGAGCCTGCTTGGTCGGCCATTGGGCATGCATTCGTGTGTTTGAATTTGGCGCTGAAAGACGACGTGAGGACCTCCCAGGACGACAGAGGTTTCTCCATGTCTGTCTGTGTACGAGAGAGACCACTGCACTGGTTTTTGCTCCTGCAATTAAACTGGAGTGTGTATTCAAGTTCATAGAGGTAGTAGGCTGTACATCAGGGATGCTGCATGTTGTAGAGAAATATAGACATTTCAGATTTTTTCAGTCTATTAAATGCACCATTACATAAGTTAACGATGAGAGTAACGATCATGGTAAGCTACTTAAAACGCTGAAAACTTCATTGAATCGCTTGAATTTCGAATGTTAGTACAATCTTCTACCAAATGAGCCTTTCAAGAAACATGTATACGCATTCGGGGGCCTAACGAAAGAACCTTCGAAGCCAGCGATTATAAACATTGTAGAGGTGACATAACAATATAACATGGTGAGATTTGAAGCTCTTGAAACTTCCTGATTTATGGTGAGCAATGAGCAATTTAATTAACATTTAACAATGTTGCATTGTTGTATAGTACCAGTAGTAGTAGTACGGGTGAATCTGCAATATATCTTCTGTCTGTATAGACTTACGCGTGGGTAAACTGAGATTTTACCAGTCTCAAGTTTCCCGTCTACATTTCTCCTCGCGGGAAATTGAATTCAACAAAATCGCTTCCAGGGGTTCTATTGTTTAATCGAATAGCACTAGAACACAATTGTTATTCGAAGTTACGTTTGCCCGTGAAGTAGAATAGTTAAACTAGCGGTCGTGGTGTGGTTGGTGAAGTCATTTGTATTGGAGGAGGTGGTTCGTTGGTTCATTGAGGTCATCCGTGGTCTTTGGGAAGGCAAGGAATTGTTGTTGGTGGTCTCTTGAAGCCTTGAAGGTGAGTGAATAAAATAGAACATCCATTTGATTGGAATTGAAGAGCTGAATAATAAATACAGAATACCTTGGGTAGTTATAAATGACGGTTTGTTTGTAAGAATTAAGCTACATGTGGTATGGTTTGTGTGATTGTTTTAGTGTGGACGATGGAACCGTCAATCGAAAATGCGCTTGCATTAACGCCAGAAGAAGCGAGGACGTATGCGAGTATCCTGGGGGCTACGTCAACTCTGCCAAAGTCTGATCCTCGTTATGCATTGGTAATTGGGGTGACGTGGTGGTTGCTGCACAGAAGGCGTCGAATGGAACAACAATTGATTCGTCGTCGTCACTTCAGTCGTCGTTTAAGGCGTCTCATGTACCTCAGGTGGCAGTTGCAAAGGAATACTTTACAAGGACTAACTGTTGCTTACGCAAATACGGAAGCGGCGAATACTGAAGATTTGGGATGCGTTCCTGACAAGAGATTGTGGGTGAAGAAAGACTCTACTACTGGAGGGGATGAGTTTTGGACGCAGTTTGATCAAGGACTACTGACTCCAGAAGTTTTCATGAGAAGCTTTCATATGAGTCAGGAGACGTTCAACTTTATCTACGCCGAATTAGCCGAGCATCTAAGGAAGTCAAATACGACTATGAGGGAACCTCTGCCTGCTAAGAAACGATTAGCTGCAACTTTGTACAGACTGGCAACAAATGCAGAGTATCTGAAGGTGGCTAGTCTTTTTGGAATCGGAAAATCTACTACCACTTCGTTAGTCAGAGACGTATGTGACGTTATTGTGAACATTTTGAAAGACAAATACTTAAGCTTAACGACTGACGAAAGTGATGAAAATGCGTTTGGAATTCCTGGAGCTGTTGGAGTCTTAGGAGCGATTGATGTTTTCATTGTGGGATCTACTTGGGATTGGAGTGAAAACAGTCCTTTCTCATCTATCTATTCTCAGTCTTACGCTCTCATTTTTCAGGCTGTTGTTGATCAGATCGGTCACTTTAGACATGTTTCGGCTTCATGTCCTGCGGGAAGTACTAATCTCGAGGCTCTCCATAAGTCATCTTTGTTGGTGGAAATGCAAGAGCGAATGGAAAACGGACTGCAACTAGTTATAGCGGCAGATGAAAGTTACGAATTACCCTCTGAAAATAAGGACCAGCAGCTGCCGTCACTTGTCACTCCCCACAAAGAAGAAGACACGAAGGAAAAACGAGACCTGAACCAAAAGTTGAGAAGTGCTCGGACAACGTTTGAAGAATCAGTATTCAAGGTAAAGAGTCGCTGGAAGATATTCCACGGGAAAAACGGAAAGATAAACTTCAACGCTGATGCCTTTGAAAACATTGCCATGGCCTGTTGCATCCTGCATAATATTTGTGAGGCCAGAAAAGACTCAATAGATCCCAGCTGGTCTGCAGACGTCCATGATTCGTTGTTCTTAAGATGTGGCGAACCGTCGTCTACTTCTACTGAAGGAACCAACAAGCTATTCTTGATTCAGGAGGATGAGCAAGAAGACAACGGAATGATGGATGACGACGATATGATTGTGATGGACGCGGAGGGTGATGAAAACGAAGTCATGATTTTGGATGAACAAGCAGACACCGTTTGACTGAAAGTGAAAAGTGCTACGCAATTAACATGTGCTGAATTTATGATGTTGAATTATACTGTTAACTGTTTAGTTTTAATTCAGATTTCCTTATTTCTTAATTTTTCTTCATCATCTCATCATATAAGAATTCGCGAGAGTATTACAATTATATTTTACCGATAGTTTTCCTACAACATGAGCCTTTAAATAGATTAAATAGGATTACGATTTTTGTACTCAAAATATTCATCAACATTTGGAAATAAACTAAAAACTACAAAATAATCGAAGCACTCGGAGGAATTTCTAGTGTTCAAATTTCAAAATTACTAAATGTTACTAAGCATTTTGTATTTTGACGAAGGGGAACCATGCTTGCAGGGTAGAATGCAAAATAAGTTGAGCAAACGACGCACTAAAAAGTCAACTTATCTTGGGTAGAATGGATACATGGTAAAACCCACCTAAAGGCTCCTACAGTTCTGGTTGAACACTAAGACTGGATTCCTATTGATCAGATTCAAAGTTACGAGAGCATGATGCGTTTTCTTTTGGTAGCGATACTGCTAGGTGTACTCTCCGGCCCTGGGGAGTCCTTGAAGGATACGCAAGTCGACATGCAGAATAGAAGATTTCACGAGTAAGTAAAATTGTTCTATTGAAGTCATTACATGGCAATTGGTCCATTGTTGTAACTAAAATTATCCATTTAAAAAAATGTAAAGTATAAGAAGATAGTTATTCTGATTCTCTGTCTATTTGCATTTCAGGCATTACTTTGAGGTTTCGGTCAATCCTAATCTATTGAATAAAGAAGAATTAAGACGTAAGGTTGTTCTATTTCCTTTGACGAAAACCTGTACCCGTCCAAATCATATAAAAAGACGTTCATGGGCACGAGACAAGGCGTTACCTCCTCCTCCAAAACCGAAGGATCCGACTGAACCGCAATTCGATGAGACTTATACACCTGATATGAGATGGGATTCATTCATATCTGTTCATCATTTTGACGTCGGCGATTCTCTCGAAGATTGGGTAAAATAAATTCAAGAAAGATGTTGCATATCGGAGTCATTAAAGGCGTTGTAATAAATTAATGTACATTTATCTCGTACTTAGAAACTCGAACAGGACGACCGGATAATAACAGAAACAGACGCGGTAGAAGGTGGTCTTTTAGGATACATGTTCTTTTTCTATTTGCTGTATGTGACCGTTTGTTCGTACATTTTGCCACTCGTGGGATGGATTTTTTTCCACATTTTTTTTAGAATCTGGCTTTTCTTCACTCAAAGAAGAATTCGATTCTTTTTTAGGAGAATATGGATATCTGTAAGCTGAAATATCCATGTTAATCTTTTCTCAAGTGTTGTACATACCTGAATGAATATTATTTAATAATGTGATAGTTAATTTTGTAGGTCGAGAGACGAAAGCTTGCGCAACAAGCCTTGCTTCGATCGATAGACCCTAAGTTTCAAAGACTGAAAAGATATCGGCCAGTATTACCAAAATGGATGCGACTATACGAGGAAGAAGAGACTCCCGCTGAACTGGTAGAAATATCTACTGAATCTGAAACTGACGAATCGTCTGATGGATTTGAAACGGAATATGTTACCAAAAATGAAGAAGACGCGATTCTTCAGAAGCATCCTCAGAAAATTGTTTTGAAAAAGACGACGAAGGACGAAAATCTGCCGGATCCGAGCAATCCCAATGGAAAAAAAGAAGGTCCGAAAAAGAAGAAACGGAAAGTTTTACGGAAGAAGTATCATTCTCCTTACAGCAGAAGTGGCAATCGCACTCCAACCAGAAGTAGAAGTAGTCACCATATACTGGCAAGATCCAGAAGTGGCCATCGTACGCCAACCAAAAGTAGTCACCATATACTGGCAAGGTCCAGAAGTGGCCATCGTACACCAACCAGGAGTAAGGATCGTATGCCGACCAGAAGGGATCCACATACCAAAAGAGACACATCGCATAAAAGGGGCCCATCGACCAAAAGGGACCCACAGCCGAAAAAGGTTCCACAGACCAAGAGAGACACATCAACTAAAAGGGACCCACACCAGACCAAAAAGGATCTACGTACTAAACATGATCCCCGTTCAGTTCAAAAACGTTCCAAAAACACCAAACACCATTAGACTTCCCATCAGTAATATGTTTAAGTTGTACTTTAATTATTTACTTGTTCCTTTGAACTATGCACATGGGGAAATTACTTAAACAATGAAGATGAACTTACAAAACTCAAATGCATGCGTGCACAATGTTTCGACACTGATTCTACTATCACCAAGACTGTTTCAATAAGTTTGTACTTTACCGACCCAACTGTTCACTCAAACTCCATTGACCACACAATGGTCTCAGAATTGGTAATACTTATGACCTTAGTATTGTTAGATTTATCAATCTCATTGCTTGTGCTTACAAGCTTTCCGAATGCTAAAATGTCATCATTCAAATTCCATTTGAGTCCTTGTGTAGTTAAAGTGCACGGAGTTCCGATCGGAATTAGAGAACAATATTTCACTTGCAGTTCATTCCGACTACTCTCGTTAAAACAGTTAATCTTGTGAGATCCTTTGGATAGTAGCCAAGTCATAGACGTCGACCCCATCAAGTACAATTGAAACTTAGCAGCAAAAATATTCACTGCATGGAAGAGAGTTTCCATATTCGCCATAATCTGATCGAATCTTCCAGACGATTCACAAAATGCAATGGCCTTGGAAATCTAAATAATTCAACACTTCATTTCGTGATCAGAACTTCCTTATATGCGCTATCTTGAAACAAATTGATACAACGACATACATTCAGACTTTTGGCTTCATTAGTGGAACATAATACTCTGAGAGCTTTCGTGAAGTCTGTCTCGTCTTGATTTGGAGTTGGAACGACTTCAGTCCCATGTTCAGTAAAGTCTTGCAATACTTCTGGACGAACTGAGTCCAAGTCTCCAGACACAATTTGCGGATACAGTAAATCTGGGAATGTCTTTCTAATTTCAGCCCATTGGTTTCCTCCACCATCAACTGCCATTCTGAAATCAGCTACACACAAATAGTTTCCCCAAATATTATTACGCTGATAAGTTCTTCAATGCACTTCGCACTTTTATTATGAAGACACAGTAAACATAAACCACGCCATATATATATTTATTTACCTTTGTTCCATACGCGTGAGAAAAGTTCAGGATTGAGAACAGGTTGATTCAGAATTAGGATCGCGTACTTGCATTGATCCGAACTATTGTTAGGTCGCAAAAGCTCCATAGGTTTCCACTCCATTGTATTCTGCGTAAAGATTTAACAACAATTTATTTCGTCTTCAAATTCAAATGCTTTTTATTATAAAGTTAGTTACCCAGCTTCAAATGCAAGTTCGGAAATGTTTCAAGAAGCTTTAGTGCTGTTATTATTATTCAGCGATATTGGGAGCTACTATATAAATGTCAAACCCAAATTCACCACGGCCAGTCATCTAAGGCAAATGAAAGTAGTGTCAACTGTAAACATGGGATTCGGAATTCGGGATGATATAGAAATGTATTCATGGTGAGTGAGTGCATTCGTTTTGATGATGCTGCCTCACGAGAAGGATTCCTCCATAAAAAGTACAGACAGATCTGAGTGTGATGTCAAATATCATACAACGAGTACGCACACACTGAACACTATCAATGTATCATGGAATGTATTGCAATATTGCAGGGAGTATAGTTTCAAGGTTTCGTTTAAGTATTATATAACGTGTCAGTGTTATTGATGCTGGCTGTTCCTCGTGCTAATTAGTTGAGGCTTTTGCATACATTACAATTTTGTGAACTCCTTTATTGTGTCAAGTGAATTTTAGTCGACTTTGATTTTAAAACGAATCTTTCGGTCATTTTCTCGTTACTAACTTAATAACAAAGATAAGCCATTATTTCCCTTAAAATACAATTCGCAATCAAAAGTTAAACTCAAGATAGCTAAGATTTATCAGGATTTTAGGTTAGATGACCCAAAGTGACGTTTCGTATGTAAAAATTAACTCATTTCGCTAGGGACTCTGATGGACAATTGCCAGATAGATATCATCGCATGTTTCGCATTCCATGTCTCCAATAAAGAATAATAGCTTCACTTTCATTCACACGATAGACGACGACAGTTGGTTGCGTACTTTTAGCTTGATTTGCTCTTTATTTCAGTTAGAATGGTAAAAAGTAAAAACCTTTCGATTTCAGATTAAAGTCCAACCATCGTTTGATAATGCTTGTATGCTTATTAGCCAAATTACTTGCTAAAAGTGTGTGTGCATGCAAAAACTGAGTAGTAATGTACCTGTGGTGGTCAGCCCGGTAGCCGCAGACTTCATACAGTCGTTACTTAAGATTCATATGTAAAAGAAGCCACAAACTTATTTATTAGTCTCTTATGCAGGTGTTGGGCATTCCCGACTGACATAATTTCACGAACTATAGGGAATAGAAAAATTATTATATTGTAGTTCCAATAATCTAGCCTTGTGATAAACAATCCTAACGAGATAAAAAACTTGTTTCTCCATCTAACCCTGCTGATGATTTGGGATTCAATAAGGTGCAAAGTTCCTGGAGATTCACAAGACAAACATCTCTGAATGTTATTTTATACAACTTGAGTGTTTGTGAACGAGAGTAAAGAACACACAGAATGTAAAAGTATCGATTCACTACGAAGAGCATGTCAAAATAGATTACATGAGTGACACTTCAAAGGTCAAGACCATTCATTAAGTGGTTTTTTCTATATATAGTGTAGTCCATGTTGTGTTAACTTAACTACGAGCAGTAGGTTCAAAAACCTTTTCCACTAAAATAAGTGACCAAGTTCTTGAAAGTTGAGGGTTTTGAATCACCATCAAGTTCTTAATACTCAAGTTTACAAGTCAAGCTTGGCTGAGAGTACTCACAAACATGATCATCAGAGTATTTAACATTATTCTAGCGTTGGTAGTCTTCGGAACAATTCCTCTGATTGTTCCAACAATTTATTATGTATACTGGCTACGAGATTTCATAGACAGCCAATTTGAAGGACAAGATGATGTTTTTGATTTCATAGTTGGTAAGTTCAGATAAACCACCATGGATTTGGCATTTTGAAATAACCATACTTGATGCTTGGGATATCCATTTCAGTTGGAGCTGGGTCTGCTGGAGCTGTCGTAGCAAATAGATTGTCGAAGAACAACAAAGTTCTTCTCTTGGAAGCCGGTGGAAATCCCGTCTACCATTCTTCAGTGCCGTTCATGTGTTATGAAATGATGCATTTACCTCAGTTCAGCTGGAACCATCGAACCGTTCCTCAGTCTAAATCTAGTCAGTCTATTGTCGATAAATCATCTTTGTGGCCCCGTGGGAAAGTCTTGGGAGGTTCTAGTACTCTAAACTACATGATTTACGTTAGAGGAAGTCCTTTGGATTACGATGAATGGGCTAATATCACGGGAGACCCGGCGTGGAAGTATGAAAATGTTCTTCCCTATTTCAAAAAGAGTTTGGACTATCATGGTGCTTTCAGTGACAACAGTATGTCTGCAGTTTTTAATATGTTTTTAGCATCGGTATGTACGAGTATTGGATTACAAAATGAATTTAAGGGTTTAATCTTACTTACAGAACAGCATTACGGAGAAACTCCTTATGGCTACTTACATGTTGAGAAACTCAGTTATGGTCCTATGATAGAACAGTTTACTAAGGCTGGCAAAGAACTTGGGTTCAAGGCAGCCGATCTTAATGGACCACAAGTCGTTGGTAATTGCACTTAAGAGCTTATAAACATTACATATACCGTATTGGTCTATTCAAACTGTTCTTTGCTTGTCTGATTATAAGGATTTGGACCAGTCGAATCGACTTTAAAACGAGGTGAACGTTGGTCTACGTACAAAGCCTTTCTCCAAGACTTCGAATCTCGAGAGAATCTGAAGATTTCTAGATATTCCCAGGCCACTAAAGTACGGAGGCATAGGTTAACTATCAGTGTATCATTTGAAGCTATATTTCCGTTTTGTTGGTAGATCAAACTGGACAGAAACAATCAAGTCGAAGGTGTTTGGTATATGAGACATGGAAGGACGAGGTTCGCAAGGGTGAGGAAAGAAGTCATTGTCAGTGGTGGAAGCGTCGACTCTCCAAAGCTCCTCATGCTTTCTGGAATAGGTCCCAAGTCTCACTTGAAGACATTGCAGGTCCGGTAACTAGAAAATTTTGCAACATTTATGCTGAAATCGTGGCGAATGAAAAGATTGAAAATTTGAATTTGTGTACATCAGATTCCAGTAAAAGCGGATTTACCCGTTGGCAAGAATCTCAAGGTTAGCTATTATTAACTCTATAAAGACTACTATTACTTTCTACACGTTGGGTTATTAAATCAATTGTTTCAGGATCACTTAGCAGTAATATTGTCACCTTTCGCAATTAACGAAACGCAGTCGTTCATCCCCTTCCGGGACATGAGTTTGAGTCAGTATCTCTCCTATTTATTTCATGGAACTGGTAAGCTCACAGATCAACTGAATCTGCATTACTTCCTGTACAGATATACAAGCCAATAATCGAGTATAACTTTGCTTGTTAAAATTATACACAGGCATTCTCAGTAGTGCAGGGGGATTACAGGCTCAAGCATTTATCCCTTCTACCTACGCCAAGAGAAAGGACTGGGGAGATATTCAATTGTACATCTCCAGTGTAGGTTCCTTCACATTTGCAGAATACGACTTGGCCAGAGTCCTCAACTATGAACCAGCCTTAGCTAAATCCATTCTGCAGCATGTCACTGGCGATTTAGATTCTTTTACGCAACTTATCACTCTAGTTAAACCAAAAAGCACTGGATACATCCAACTGAAAGACAAGAATCCTTTCTCACAGCCATTAATCAACCCGAAATACCTGGACCACCCTCAGGACGTCAAGGTTTTGATTGAAGGTAACAACTATCAGCAGTGGCATCCTTAACAATTTCACATAGACTCTTAAATCAATGCTAATTTTCCAGGAATTAAGTTGGCATTGAGAATAGCCGAGGAGACAGAGACTTTTAAATCATTAAATGCAACGCTTCTTCACTCTCACATTCCAAATTGTAAAGACTTCACTTTGCGGACGGATGCCTATTGGGAGTGTTATGTGCGGAATACTGGATTCACTTTGTACCACCCTGTATAATTTCATGATAGAAGCTTTTACACAATTGTTGGATTGCATAACTAATTTACATTTGATTTCTAGGTGGGTACGTGCAGTATGGGGAAAGTTGGAGATCCTAATGCAGTGGTAGATTCTAAGCTAAGGTATTTGTCATTTTTATTGATCGCTGAATACAAGTTAGCATCTTTTGACTAGTAACAATATTGAATTTGTGATAATACAGAGTTATAAAAGTAAAAGGATTGCGTGTTGCGGATGCTTCGATAATGCCAGAAATCGTGAATGGCAATACAAATGCCCCAGCTATAATGATCGGAGAAATGGTCTCAGATTTCATCAGAGATTTCTGGTCTACACAAATGTCTGTCTGTGACAAGTATACTTATGTGTTCACTAAAAATACTCAAGACAAACAATGTTTTTATTCTCATCTGACGTAACAGACAGTTATCGATAATAAAGTTTTCGACTTATGTACATATCCGTATATACTCTGACTCATGCGAGAGTTCCCTTTAATCGTCGTCGTCATCTTTCATGTTTTCTTGTATCCAGTCGTAGTACTTAGACACTCTTGTAAATACAGCAGGAGGATAACCGCAACCTGAAATTCATAGCAATGCATATGTTAAGTTTCCAAAGTCCTTCCTTTAACCTTTTTATTCTCTCAATTGCTTTATTACCTGCAGGCAGGGCCTCTCCTTCTCGAAGATTTAAAGGCCGTCTCGTATTACGGTCACAAATAGCAGCCTCCCCGACATTCGAAACTATTCCACACAGGAATGGATTGTTATCATCGTCTCTGCAAATAGCTCCACCACCAGAGTCTCCTTGATTTGGAACTGCGTGAAGAGGAACAACTTGTAGCATTACAAAGCAAAGAGTTGACTAGTTGACGAATATTTCAATTATGTTCACTCACTGGCTTCGTCATCTCCACCTATGCACATAACGGTTTCTGGTTTGGGCATTCTGGTAATCCGTGTGCATTTTTCATTTGTCAGAATTGTCGCAGTTTCAGTGAGAAGAACTTGAAGAGACCTCGTGATGTCGGTCTTCCCATAGCCAACAACTTCTGCTGTACCTAAATATAATGCAATATAGGATAATTTGAGTTATGTACAATCTTGATTTTTGGAAGGAACTCCGCGTGGAAGGTTTCGATTCCCCATACCTTGTTCCTTGAAGCCTGACGGTGCAACTGCCAAGGGCTTAACATACCCATTAAATTGTAGAGGCTGCTTGAGTTTCAACAAAGCAATATCGTTTATGAAGGGATCGTAGGAGAATCCAGGGTGTGCGATTGATTTGTTCACATCCACTTCGAATTTGTTTCCCTTTTCTGCCCACTGAATGTGATTCTGACCTACGAGGACTATCATTTGCGTTGCTTTAAGAGGTTCTCCATCTTGAGACGTTGGGGGACCTCTCACACAATGAGCTGCACAAGCCACAAAAAGAAATATCATATTAGGTCATCACTACCTGCCATTCATTACCAGACCCAGGTCATATTTTACGGATTTTGCAGACCTGATCAATGTGAACTATTCATACATGAACTATTATTGTTCCTGGATCATTACCTGCTGTTAAAATCCAATTCTTATCGATGATTGTTCCACCGCAATTCAAGTTATGACTCTTTTTCGTTTCCACATCCATCGCTCTAATACCGACGTAAACATGGTGAGGATATTCATGCGGCTTTGCTCGAATGCTAAGAATGTTTAAAGCTGCAAATATCATTAAAATAAATTAGTGTTCTCAACTGCGACTAAATTAATTACTCAACTACAAATATTTACATGGAAGATTGTGCAATAATAGCTGGAAAAGTGTCTCACGGTTTATTACCTTCTTTGCTTCCCTTCTCACAGCAAAACAAACTTACTCCAGAATTTCCATTGCTCATTTTGCACCGATGAGATGACACGGTCGTTATCTTTCTCTCCGAAAATTCACGAAGGTCGGAACATTTGGTACCCAAAGGCATACATTGCTTTGAAGCTGAACACACATCATCCCCGTTGGAAGGTTTTACACAGTCTGGACAATTTCTAATCACTTTAGCTCTCTCTTGGGGCAACGTGATAGCTTTGGTCACCAAATCGCCCTCAGAAAGTCTGTCTTCAAAGGGATTTTTTACGGACTGCCTATGTCGGTGTCTCTTTCGTTCTCTACTTTGACTATGTGCTACGTTAACAAGTATAAATAATAATGTTAAAATAGGTAGATATCGAATTCTTGCCATTTTCGAAACTTTTTTAGCTTTTAGTTTTAAACTAAGGAGAGAGAGAGGTAAACGTAGCAATTGTCTCGGATGAAGATGCGAAGCAACTGTTGAAAGATGCTAAGAGGGATCGGGTATTTCCCGTCTGGAATAATAGACAATGCTGTGTATGAAATGTTCCTTTGTCTTTAAGTTAAAGATTCTACGGTGTACACTTTTAAGATATGCGATATCCTAGTAAAGATAATCCAAGTAAACCAACCCAAGTGATAGCAGAACCCATCTTGGATTACTCTCGATTTAACTCTAAGAAAGAAGCATTACATAATAATTAAGAGCAAACTTAAAGAGTGTTGTGGGAGTTTCTTGGATTGCGTTTTGCTAAGTACAAGGAAGCCAGAGTTCAATTAGCAGGTAAAGGGATTGTTACTCCATCCATTGTTGCGCTGGAGCTGTATTGGAATTTTTATCGTAAGCATGAGAATACAATCTAGGCAGCAGTGGTCGATTGTGTGGTAGGCTCGTGGAGGAATCGCTTTAATGGAGTAAAGTAAAAGATCTCTGTCTTTGATGCGCATCAGTGACTATGATTAAGCCCGAACGAAGACTATCCTTGTAATCCCGTATAAAGAATCACAAAGCATTTTTAGTGCTCATCCTTTTGTACATTTAGTGATGCATGCGAAATGGACGAGTGCTGATGAAGTTTCCAACCTAAAACTTATATGAATTCAGATGTGTAAAGACTCAGAGATCTGCGAGAGCTGATAAGAAGAAGGAACTTAAAAATGTGCCCGTGGTGTTCTTATATATTGTTTGATATATGAGAGGTGCTTTAATATAATGAATGGAATCATGCATACAGAGTAATACAGACTGGTGGAACTTTTATGTCAAGCTCAATCAACAGTTTAACGATGCATTTGTCAAACTGATCTTCCCGAGTGTAAATCGAGATATTTGCAAAACTTGCTTGAGAACTTCATGAAAGCATACAGACATGATGTTTATCAAATGAAGATTATTACGACATCTCCATGAGATATTGATTTCAAAATACTCTCACACGTTTCATATCTAGTTTCATGTTGGCTTCATCTCTTTCATCTGGCTTAATGCATTCTGGATATTCAAGGTTTGAGGTTAGAGTATTTCGTATTGTGTTAGAACACTCATGGAGTCAGTCACAATCTGAGTGTATACAATTGCTCTGTTGCACCTCCTTTTTACACGCACACACTCAGCATGTGTACAATACGCAGCATACCATAATATCATAGTTAGTAAGTTCATCCACGCGTTATTATACTGCAAAGGAATTTTTGCACTAAAATGAAGATAACACTGTTTCAGGCTAAGTAAGCCATAACACAATCTATTCTATGCATAAAAACATGTTTTGATGTGCTTTTAAGCGGTCCAGAACAAGTTTTTATCCAATCCATTCATAGTGACCAATTATTCAGATTCCGCAAGGCCTCATAATGTGAATGCCTTGTCAACTTACAAGTAGGTAAATATTATACATAATATCAAGATCAGAGATTTCGTGAAGAAAAGGTATTTAAGCCTGTGAACCTGGATGGAAGTTAATGAATAATTTTTATTATCCTGCTCTGATTGCAGAATTAAACGATGATTCCAGTTTAGCATTTTTGAACAAAAAATAACCAAAGCACAGAATATGTGAGAAATGAACTCGTAGCATAAAATTATTTTTTATAGAAAATTTGTAGGTGAATTCTCTGCATTTATGCCCAAGATTTACTATAGTGGGGATAATCATACAACGATACAAATTCGTAGCTTTTCATGCCACTTTTTTCAAAGTACTTATGTACCACTCCGATTTTATGTGAATCTGATCTTAACCCTTCAGACACAACGCACACATATATTGTACAATTGCACATGTATATGCAATTAATGGCTTTCAGTGTAAAATGCTTTTAGTTCGGCAAGAGAATTCTCAGATTATTCGTATAGGTTGGAATGGCTATTACTTTAAACGGTGTCCTTGCAGTTCTTCTTGACTATTTAATATACACTCTATATATTAGCGTGACAGCATTTTGAGTAGGAGTTCGGTCATACTCTCCAGAATATTTCATATTAAATGTAGTACACCCGTACAATTTCTACTACAAGTGATATACAATACACGTGCGAGCTCAGTCGACGCTGAACTTCAAACTGTTCAAGAACTCTCATTCCCTGTGTGTGTGTGTGAAGTGCAGGATGAGATATTGAAAAACTATTGAGTCATGATGGCCATGAAATCCTTCTTATTAGCATTTCTTCTAAAGTTTTAATTGATTGATCTTCAATAGTAATTCCCATAAGATTCCAGTAGGGAATCTAAGCTGACTCTGTTTAGTGATAAATATTAATAATTATTAGAAAGTAATCTCACAGACTACGAAGATGATTTTAAGAGTAGTTCACTTGATAGGACTTTTGGCATTCTTGTTACCGATACCGTTCTTCTTGTACTTGGAATCAACATGGAATTACTACAAAGATTATGTGTCATACACTGCAGGATTGGATGGAGCAGAGTCAGAAGTTTATGATTTTATTATTGGTGAGTCTGAACTACTCTGAACTGCGATAGTTGTGTGTGTATTCTATCAGCTCTTCGTTGCATAAATGTCAGTTATGTGTAAATGGCTATAATTTATGGCCTGTCTTTTGTCATTCAGTTGGAGCTGGATCTGCGGGAGCTGTAATTGCCAACAGACTTTCTAAAAATAATAAAGTGCTAGTTCTGGAAGCTGGAGGAGATCCATTATGGTACAATTACATCCCCGGCTTGGCTGGAGACCTGCTACATAGTCCAGAAATCGATTGGAAGTATGAAACAGTGCCCCAGCAGAAAAGTCATTTAGCAATGGACAAGAAGACTAGCTACTGGCCAAGAGGTAAACTCTTAGGGGGATCTAGCAACTTGAACTACATGATGTATGTGCGAGGAAGCCCTCATGATTACAACGAGTGGGCTCAGATCTCTGGAGATGACTCCTGGAAGTATGAAAATGTCCTGGGGTACTTTAAGAAGTCTGAAGACTACAGGGGAGTCTACACAAATTTACCTGACACAGGTTCGGAATATTCAACATTGTCCTTTATCAGGATTTTGTAAATGGTGCATATAAATATTTTAAATATATACTGCAGATAAGCATCATGGAAATGGGGCGTACGGGAAATTGGTTGTGGAAGGACCGAAATGGTCACCTCTTTTGAACCTCTTCGTCGATGCAGCGAAGGAGTTTGGATTCAAGTACCATGATTTGGCAGCTCCACAAAGATCAGGTGCGAACTTTCATTAGACATGTCTCATAATGTTATTCTTTCATCTCTTTAGTGTAATGTCTAATAACAATAACTGAATGACATAATGCAGGAATATCTCATTTGGAATTCACTCAAGTAAATGGACAAAGATGTGGAACGTACACTGCCTTTTTGAAAGACATTTTAGACAGACCCAATTTGAAAATAAATCGTTATTCACAAGCTACAAAAGTAATTGACGAAGAATTAAAGTAGTTTTAGTAGTTTAGTAGTACTACAATGCAGTTTGAAAAAGAAAAAGTACTAATGTTAATCTATCTGCAGATAAAATTTGAGGGAAGCCGTGCGGTAGGCGTTTGGTATGTTCGTCACGGGAAGAAACTATTTGCACGAGCTTCGAAAGAAGTCATTGTAAGCGGTGGAAGTGTCGATTCTCCCAAACTGCTTCTGTTGTCCGGCATTGGACCAAAGAACCATTTGAAATCTGTCGGGGTGAGGAAAATGTAAAGAATTGCTGGACAAGAATATTTTTGATAAAGTTTGGATCAGCCACTGTACACCTATTTATCTTAAGGTCTTAAATAGTGTGTGTGAAATTGTTTTTCGTGTATTTACAGATCAAGACCAAAGTTGATCTTCCCGTGGGAAAGAATTTAAAGGATCATCTCATGTTCTTCCAGATTTTTATAGTTGATAAACCTATTTCTCTAATTCCCGAAAGAGATTTAGGCATTGACACGCTGGTTGATTACTTCTTCAAGAAAACAGGTACACTTAAACCTGAACCATTATACATTGGTCTATATCTTCATATGCAAATAATACTTCAACTTATCGTTTTTTGGGAAGGTCCTTTCACTATTCCAACAGCCGCCTACGCACAGCTCTTCACATGCTCGTCAATTTCAAACTGCTCAAAAACAGTAGATTGGCCGGATATCCAAGTCTTCTACGTTCCACTTGGGCTTCATCAACAAATTCACAATGATTTCCCAAGAATTTTTAAATTCGATAAAGAGACGTTTACCAAGCTGGTGTCTCCACACATGGGAAAAGACGCAATTTTTAACCCAACTGCCATTGTGCGACCACGAAGTACAGGACAAATCACTTTGAAGGACTCGAATCCTTTCAGTCCTCCTGTTATTGAACCGAACTATTTGGATCATCCTGACGATATCAAAATGGCCATTGAGGGTAGAAATGTTTAGATTAATACGAAGCCCTATTGTGTATACTATCTATTGAGCTATGTAATACTTTCAATACTTTGACAGGATTGAAGATGAATATTCGGCACATGGAGGAAAGTAAGACGATGAAAGCCTTCAACGCTAAACTGTTGGATGATCAGTATCCTGGATGTGAGCAATACATAAGAAGGAGTGACGAATATTGGGCTTGCTTTGTGAAACACGTTTCTCAAACTATTTACCACCCTGTAACTTTTGTACCAATAATGCAAAGCAAATCATGTAACACTAGTTTGGCCCCATATAATTTTTAATACAATCCTGACTCATTACAGACCGGAACATGTTCCATGGGAAGAGCCAAAGGCGATCCTACTGCTGTAGTCGATTCCAAGCTGAGGTATTCAATTCATTTAATCCACTGTAAATACAAGTAAACGAAACTGGCCTTATTGTAAATTGACAATGTTTGCAGAGTTCTCCACACAACAGGACTTCGAGTTGCCGATGCTTCTATAATGCCAACGATAGTTAGTGGAAATACAAATGCCCCAACAATAATGATTGGTGAAATGGCCTCAGACTTTATTCGAGAATATTGGGCAGAGCAATACTCAATTTGTGACTTATTTCAAAGAGTCTTCGGAGGAAAGAAAACTCTTCAGAAATGTTATTACTCAAGACATGTTTAATTAAGTGTAAATTAATTAAGGCCAGCGTTCAAAATAAAAAGTATCTACAACTCTACTGCTTACCTGTACTGCTTAAGATGTACTTAAGTAAAAAACACTTGAAGCAGGTTGAAGGACCAAATATGTATTACATAACAATGATTGCATCATAAGAAAAGTGCAACGGAATGAAAGTCAAAGATTTTTTGTTTCGTGAGGAAAGTGATTAATCTCGCAAAGTCAAAAATATACGTACGTGTCAGACTTAAAGTAACAACCTCACAGTTTGAAACCGAATCAACTACGGATTTCACACCGTGACATAACATTATAAGCACATTGTGCTGATGATTTGATCGTCACCAAAAGAATGTTGAATGCATAGGCAGCGATTGAAAATTTCTCTCTCATCAAAATCTAACGACTCGACCACAAAGCTAGAGTTTTGCCTACTTTATGCTTCACATCTTTTGGGACATATCTCTCTTACGATGATGATGATTGGCGAACATTAAACAAATCTCTCTACAGTTTAATGCAAAGATCTCTGCTGCACAGCTACACACATTGTGCACATTAAGAAGGGTTGATGGCTCTCAAAATACTTTTGACACTTGTAGCGTTTCATTTTCAAACTCCAATCAGTATAAAACTTTCGATGTTATACGTGAGACATCAGTTTTTGTCTCTCGAAGTCTCAATAATTCCAAATTGCCTTTCAGTTTTTGCTGAGTAACTCTCGGGACAATAAAGTTTAGTCGAAAGATATATTTCAATCTATTGCTCAACGAGCTACAGTGAACTTCATAAGCATCTCTCTATCATGGTTCATCTGAGGTGATCTCTGGGAATTACTGTTCAAGTTTCAAGTTCTGCTGTTTATAAATAAATCTTTTGTTCGTTTCCTTGAAGCGTTTTATTTCTTGAAATTGAAATCACTTCTCTGAAAGTCTTACGCAGTTAAAGTGATCAAGTGATGTGGAACTGTTATGACATTGTACAGACGAGGTCATGAAGGTGAATATGCAAAAGACTCTACGTTTTTCAGCAGCCAATAAGTTGAATTATTGGGCAATGCTTCTGCTGATTGTTCTTCAAGTATTTGTGAGCATAGGCAGAGTAACTGCTTTACCTACGGTCGTCGGTAAGTGCATGAAAACTTATGAATATTATCTTTTACAACTTCTTAGCTTCAAGGTTCCATATAAAAGTATTCAGCATGAGACTATATGAAAAAGAGTTTACTTCGGGGAAGTCATCTCATTTTTCAGTTCAACCAAGAACTTGTATGAAACTAATATAACTTGGCTACCGTTCAGTAATAACTATTTTCGAACGTTGAGCATTCTTTAAAAAACTCTTTCAAGACACGGTTGAATTTTTCTTTTACCAAAGGTATAACAATTGTAAAAAAATACGAGAACCCTCGAATTACGTCATAGTTATCGCATAATCCATACGCATGGTAATATTGAGTGAGTAATCATTAATTGAAAGTCGTTGCTGCACCCTCATGATCGTTTAAATGAATTTGTCTGCGGTACCTAAGCCTGCCCTACATGATTCACGAATTTAAATGTATTGCAAATTCGAATGCAAAGCTAATTGAGGCTCACGGTTCCTTACAGATACTTCTCGTTCACACCCAAACCCATCAGAAGCTGATGAGGACGACTCACAACATCAATCCCCATTCCACTTCGTAGATAACCCAAACTCATCGTCCTCATCATCATTCCATTATTTGGATTCCTCATCATCATCTCTGCACAAGATCATTCATCACCACCACCAGCCTTATGCTCAGCCAACCCGAACTGCCGGAGCATTTCATCTGCATAAACTCATTCAGAAGTTGAGTTTCCACAAAGAATCTTTAAATAAGAACAATAAGAAACCCATTCCACCAAATCTTCCTCGCAAGAATACAAATAAGAATGTAATCGCTTCAACAATCAATGTTAAAAGTTTGAATGGCTCACTCCTCATTAGAAACGACAATAATGACACAGCATCAAGACTTAAGAGACAACTCGAAGGAATATTCCATGTTAGAGAAACGCCTTCCTCATCAACTGCAATTCCAATTCTGCCATTACCAGATCAATCCAATTTTTCCAACAAGACATCATCGAGGAAATCTCTCTTTACCAGACCTGACAATCGCAGACTGCGAGTTAATGGCTTTTTAACGAATGTCAATAATAAATCTCATCAAAGAATCAACTCTACCAAAACCACAAAAGTAGAAACTCGGAAGAAGTTTCCAAATAAAGAATCATTTGATACAGACTCGATGAATGTTCGCACAGAAGCCACGCCTCACTCTTTGGTAACTCACAATAAGTGGAAACCACCACCACTGCTGGGTAGTTTGACCACCGCAACGTCGACTAATAATACAACGTCTCCTTTCAAGAAGAATGGTAATAATAATGTGACGGTGGAGATAATTGAGACTTCGCGCAGGACGGTGATAAAGCATGACGGAATTAATAATAATGATCACGATGATGGCGAGTCTCCTGTTGAGAACCCCTTTGGGGATTCACGGTCCACGCCAAATGACCAAAAAGCAGTAATTTTTCCCTCTCCTTCCCCAATTCAAGAAGAAAGTTCTTTATTAAAATCCACGCCTATCTTCAGGTCAATTAGACCGAGATTAAAACACCAAAAGCGTTTCCGTCAAGGAGGAGGAGCAGGACAAGGGAACAATAAAAATTACAATGAGTCCCCACCACCATCATCATCATCATCGTCTCCTGAAGATTCAACGACTATTGAAGATACTCATGAGCCAATACCAACCACTCGTCCGCGTAATAATCATAATAGCAATAATCCCAAATCGCCTAAAAGTTTGAATCTTCCCAAAAGAGAAATCATAATTGAAGACCTTACTCAACCAGGAGATGTGAAAGTCTCGTCGTTTCAAGAACAAATTCCGTATAATGACAGAGAAGTAAGTGAAGCAGATCTAAAGGACTACTTGGAAGGCCACACTACTTTCGGGGCAAAAGGAAACTTTAAGCACATTGTCAGTAGGAACATAACTGGATTCATTCCTCACCACCACCACCACCAGTCCAGTGGTACAGAGGTCAAACGAAACCACCACGGAGTGTACAAGAGAACTCCTGCGGCTGGTCAATCTTCATTGGACTCCGGTGGTGGAACTCACACCCACAGGAAACGGAATTCTAGAGGAGGAAACCACGACAGAAATAATAACAATAATGAGGACGCAGTGAGTATTTCTCAAGCAGAAGTGAAGAAGTTCAACAGAGGACGAGAACAAAACCCCAAAATGACAATTTACACAGCTTCGGGAGTTAAATATGCCCCTTCAAGTGTAGACGATCAAGAAGATTTAGGGAAACAATTTTATGAATACTCAGGTGGTAAGTCAAAGAACAACGACAACACTAAAGATAAGAATTACCGGAGGAAACAAGACGAGGAAGCAAGACGACGGAGCAACGACAATAATCATGATGACCGAGATGGTTCATCCAGGGAAGATAATAATTCTAACCAGTTTGATGAATTGTACAAACAAGGTCATCCTGGAATTGCAAAGCCTCCGCAGATAATCTACAAATCTCACCCACTTGGGGTTCCCTACGGTCGAGTTGAAGACTTGGACTTGTACAATGAGTCTCCTTTGAGGGCAGATCCGTTGAGTGATGATGTTCCGTTGAAATTCGATCCAGCGTCAGATGTGTTTTATGGAAACCCTAAGCCAGATAAAGACAAGAATATTGCACAATCTAATCGACCTGCTCCAGTGAGAGTTGAAAATGAAGACAGGGAAAGCAGTCTTACGACGAGTACGATGACATCGAAAAACAGACATCCATACAGAGATCATGACGAGATAAGCAAGCGAGTGGGGGAGAGTGATAATAATAATGGGGGTGGTGGACCTGATGAGAATGGGAGGTACTACCCCCCTCCGAGTTACTCGGAGGATGAACGAGGAGGAGGAGGAGGAGGGGGCAGTAGTAGGCGACCTCCAAGTTACGAACCTTCCTCAGGGGATAACAATGATGACCAGTACTTTAAAGACTTTGTGAGTCTGGACAATAATTTCCAACAGCTTCCTCGACCTTCGAAGGAAGACGAGAGTTTTAGTTCTCTCATTCCTCCAGAAGCGAATGACTATGAGGATGATGGAAGATATTACGCGGATGAAGATGACGACGGGTACAATAGTAGAAGGGGAGGAGGTGAAGGGAGAGGAAGCAGTAGTACTTCAGGGTATGATAAAGATGACAGGGAGACGACAGATAGAAATAGAGACAGGGATAGGTACAACAAAGACTCGGAAAGAGATGATGCAGAAGAACCTGATAGCAGACATAGTAATAATAATGATCATGATGACAGAACGGAGAGAAGTAGAGACGATGATAATGATGACCAGCGACGGGGATCATCTTCATCTAGAAGACCTCCAAGTCGTGGTGGTAGTGGGGGACAGGCGTATGGCGGTCGCGACGATGGTTATGATGACTTTGGGTTGAATCAGGAAGGAGTGAGTCCCGAGTATTTTGACTCTTCCTACGTCGACGCTTTGAAACATTTTGATGATGAAATTAAGAAACTTGAAGAGCATGAGCGTAAGACAAAATACTTTCAAATATTTTTGCATACAGGTAACCCTGAAATGAATTAGGCTTTGGTGAACACGTAGGACTGATATTTATATTTTAGGTCAAGTTGGATCTACGGAGAATCCTACAAATTCCCCTGGAGCAACGACTAGGGAACCTCCTTTAGTGATCTCATCTCCAGGTCCTGCAGTTTCTTATGAAAGGAGCAATCATCCTAGACCATCATCTTCTGTGTCTACTGATGAGCCTACTCATTATAATAACGACCCACGGGAAGAAGAAGATGAGGGAACTCACCATCACAGGCAGGGAGATGATCATAATAGGAATAAACCTCCAGAGAAAGAGGAACGAGGCTCTGGGGATGATGGACGTGATCAAGAAGAACGAGCAGAAGAGGATGAAGAAGGTGAAGAAGTGGAAGTTGAGACTCCTGCAGCTGGAGACGAACCTTCTTCAACGAAGAAGAATGAAGAAAGTGATGGGGGTGGCGGAGAAGAAGACAGCGAAGAAGATGAAAGTCAGCCTGAGAAACGAGGCGTAAAAGTTGTGGAAACGGAAGAAGTGAAACGGGTGAGACAAGAAGAGTCTCCGACGAATAGCACAACGAATGCTTCTGCAAAGGACACGGCAGGAAATATAGACGACGATATTTCCGGAATAGAAAAGGAGTACGGGGGAAAATAAGAATTTATTTCTGACATTTCATTTAGACTAATTATTTTACAGTTTATGTGTTAGTAAAGCACAAAGAATGGAATCAAGTTGATTTTAACCGTCTGCTGATGATGTTTGAAGCAATAAAAATAATGTCCAAATTGTTAGGCCTTTTATATAGTGGGCACCAGAATCATTTTGACATTATGCCAAATTAAGATCATCACCAAATCACCATTGTGTGACAGGTCGTTCGGCAATCCATTCTTTGATGCCTGGAAGATTGAAGACTTTCGTGATGAGAGCAACCACGTTTTGATATTCGTCAAGCTTGTCTTTCACTTCCATCGCTTCGGGGAGCATTGAGAGGAAATGGGCGACGTATAAGTCAGCATAAGTTATATCATTTCCCACAAGAACGCCGTTTCCATTCTTTTTCAGAATGTCGTCGATCTTTTTCAGAATTCTCGGAAGAGTTTCCTCTTGAAGTTTTCGTTTTAGCTCAGCTTTCTTGGTTTCATCTTGCTCTTTGAAAAACACCATACACTCTGGAAGGAAGTGTAGTCAGTGCAGTTTATTCCGATTAAAATCAGTCTAAAAGAATACTAACCAGTTAAAAGTTTGGAGGATTTGGAATAATATGCTAACCTTGACGGACATCAGAGACTGCGTCGATGTATTCGTTACATTTTGCAGTTTGGAATTCGTCAGCTCCAGCAAGTTTGTACTTGCGACCTAGGTATCTCAGAATTGTGGTGGACTGAGACAATTGCCTTCCATCTTCTTCCAATACAGGAAGAACGTTCCATGGCATGTCTACAAAACACGAAACATTGTACAGGTCTCATCTCTCTTATTCTAGAATCGTAATTGTACAACAGGAGATGCAATGCACATACTTGGTTTTAGGTTGGGCCAGTCGGTATGCTCGATTCTGACATCTTCGAATTCCACTCCCTTGTAGTGCAACAAGAATCGAATAGGCTCAGCCAGGGCCTTCACGTTAAAATAGGTCAACCGGTACTTGGGAGCCATTTTTCAAGCGTATCGTTTGCAGGACCGACCAATTGATTTCTCTGAGTTTGACTTGTAAATGGGTTTCTATTTTCAATTAACTCTGAATTGGTTTTGCTTGTCTACTTGTAATCTACAATAACTCTTATCGGTGAAGTTGCGCCGTGTGCTCTGTGTTCCATGTAGTTGTAAGTTTGATAAAAGTCTCTGTATGCTGCAAAGCAATGACAGACTGTCTGTGTGTGAGGAGTTAACAAAGCACTTTTTAGGCTGGATGGAGCTACGTGATGAAGAGCTTGAATGTATAATGGTATACAATCATCATGACATGCAGAGCTTTTTTATCTAACGAAATTCTGCGTCTACATGAACCAGCAGAATAATATGAATCCTTGAAACAGAAAAACCGGGAGTATAGTTTGTTATACTGGTTTGTAATTATTGGAAATATGCGATATGCATGGAATGGTCGTCTACTGCTGCGGTACGTTCGTTTATTCCGTCATTTCTATTAATGCTCCATACCTGCACACAACAAACTCATCAAACCGAGCAAAAGAACCAAGCAAATGACTGAAAGGAGCAAAAACTCAACTCTCAAGGCTTTTCCATTCACATTTCGAATAATGTTGACTCAAGGTCTGTCAAGTTTGCTATGAGGAATATTCTGGAACTGATGATGACTAATACTTTCTCGGTGCAAAAAGGTTTTCTAATAATGATATTTCTATGTAAGGATCGTTGAGTACAAGTGTATCTAGAGTACACACATTTACATAATCACTTTATCTTTAGAAACTCATCGTCAGTTCTAAGCTGTTCTTAAAGTAATTGCCTTTATCAGATGGGACGCTAGTAGTCTAGTGTATGCTCTTCAAGCATTACCTTGCGTTTCATTAATGTCATGAATATTGACAAAAAACTAGACGGCGAGTTCTATAACAATTGGAGGTGGAAAGCAAATAATATCTATAGAACAAGAAATTGCAAATCATTAGTAGTCTAGTAGGAATGTTGGAGAAAAGCTACAAAAATGATGTAATATAATGTTACATAAGCATTTGTAGTACAACGTTTCGCCTGATTTCTAACAACAGTCTGGTGGGAAGGTAGATAAAAAATAATTCAATGGCTTTATTCTGCAAAAGCCAGCCCAGGGTGAATGTTAACTGACAGAAAGAGTCCGTACTGTCAGGTTGTCGGAGCTAACAATTTGCCGCTTGAAGCAAACCGTTCATTATCAAACCTAGGAAAAATGACTGAGAAAGTAGCAGTGGTGACTGGAAGCAATAAGGGACTTGGACTTGAGATTGTCAAGGCCCTCTGTAAGAAGCTTAGCGGGGGAATAGTCTACCTCACGGCCAGGAATGAGCAGCTTGGAAGTACTGCTGTGGCTGAATTGGAAAAGGTAATTCATAATTCATATCCTATAAGTTATAACATATAAAATATCTACGTCTATTAATTTGAACATTTAACATGATCATGCAGGAAGGCATGAAACCTCGTTTCCACCAGTTGGATATAGATTCTGTCGAAAGCATTAAGAAGTTTGCGAACCACTTGAAACAAACTCATGGAGGAATTGATATTTTAGTGAACAACGCTGCAATTGCGTTCAAAGTAAGGAACTTTTTCGAGAGAAAGAATGTAAGGCTAAAATACTACAAAATGTTATTTATTATTAATTATCGCAGAACAGCGCAACAGAACCCTTTGCAGAGCAAGCTGAGACAACTCTTCGTGTAAACTTTTTTGGAACTTTGCACGTTTGTGAACATTTGTTTCCTCTGTTGAGGAAACATTCTCGAATTGTTCATCTGTCTAGTTATGCGGGTAAAGATTGTCTAATCATATACAATTCAATACAATCTAGGATTTACATTTAAAATATGCATGATTGATTAGGTCACTTGTCTAGAATCAACGGCAAAGAACCAGAAGCAGAAACCCTGCGAAAAAAACTGGCCTCCTCTTCATTGACTCAAGAGGAGTTGGTGAATATTGTCAACTCTTTTGTCAAGTAAATCCTTAAAATCGTTTTAGTATAACTTTGCCTTGTCACTTGTCGCTAGCTTAATTGATTGCCATATTTCTCTTGCCCACACAGTTTGACAAAGGAGGGGAAACATTTGGACGCCGGATGGCCTGGAACAGCTTATGGAGTTTCTAAAGTCTTTGTATCCGCGCTAGGCAGAGTTCAGCAACGCCAGCTAGATCAATCTCGACCTGGAGAGGACCTCGTTGTCAATGCAGTTCATCCAGGATACCTCCATACGGAGATGTCAAGCCATAAAGGGGAAACTCCAGCATCGGAAGGAGCCAGGGCTCCAGTTTGGGCCGCCCTGCTGCCTCCCAATGTCACGACACCCAGAGGAGGTTACGTTTGGGAAGACACGACAATCATCGACTGGGTCACAGGACCTCTTCCCAAGAAATACTTCTGATCGTGCATTTTGGAAACAATTTCAGTGCAAGTGACTTTCAAAGGCTTTTTTGCCCATGGTTTCTTCTTATCGTCTCAATTTGCCTCTCTCAGATTGTCAGATTTGCAACTCTGTGTTCTCCTCCAATTCCTGTTCACATTATTTGTACTTTGTACTTTGTACTAATAATAAAACCATTTACTAATTGCTTCATGCTAACATGCATATATCATGCCCAGTACAGATTTAATGTACAGTTCTTGAAATCAATACTATAATACTATACAAAAAATCATAATGGTCCTTTTCCAATTTCAATTACTCTACAAATCATCCATTGGAAATCCATACAACTGTTGAGCTGGGAACTCCACATATGAGGATTCTGGAATGTTCAGCATGTCACAATTGTCACATTTTGAAATTGACGGACTATTAGCAGCTGCAGTTAGTACTGTTAGTAGCTTCCAAAGTGAATGATGATGATGACGATGCTGTGATGAATGATGTTGGCAGTGTGTTGTTCAGAGTGAGATGTGGAGTGTGGCATATTTCCACGGGGCGTGAGCTGATTTCCGATGCCCCACGCCCCAAAGACGGACTTGAGGAGCAGAAGGGATGCGAGTGCGGCGAGTTGTGTGCATGTAACCCGAGATTGGGACCGGACGACCAGCCCCAGCGAAGGATGAGTAGAAACGAGATTGGGTGCCTCAGACAAGTCCGGCCAAAAATCCTAGTTTGCTCCATCGACTAAGCCTCTTCAATGCACGGAGACCAGACACCTCTCAGGGCTTCCCTCACGTACACCAAGGACGCACTTTCCACCGCCACTCACCAACACCTCACACTACTTGTAATACCAACATCATTAGGAGGACCTTCACACCAGTGAGACTTCCACTTTGTTCAACACATTCCCTTGTGTTGTACAACACAATAATGTTCCAATGGCTTCCAATGATCCATGGAATGCCTCACGTATATGAAGACCTGAAGAATGCAGATCTATGAATACTCATCTGGCTGAATGCAAGTACAACGAAGAAGGATGAGAATTGATTTGATAGAATGCATTTCAAGGGGCTAATGATGTGCATACTAGAGTAGAATGACAATGTGTTATTGGTATGAGGACTTCCTTGGAAATTTTAACATAAGTGTAGATTTCTGATGAGAATGTCAGAGGGCTAAAAGTTAGGAAATGTTGTAGGTAGGAAGGAATGAGAGCATTTTGAGAAGCACACTGTCCGGATTGACTTTGTCAGTAACTGACATGAGCCATGCCACATAATGATTACTCACCGTCATGCCCATGCCGTTTTATTTCTGCTTGGCATGCTCGTACTTTAATGTCGTGGTTTTTTCTGGTTCTTCATGTCAGGGAAGAAGCCAACAACGCGCAACGGCAGGTTGGGTATAACAAAATGATCACTTGTAATTACAATAAGATCATATTTGGGAACATCAATTCAGATAAATATTATATTCATTTAAGTCAGTGCTACTTGTTGCCTACTACTAGTCACCTTCAACTAAACCTGGTAAATTTTAACTGAACTTATTGATTATTATTATTCATTTGTCTAGATTTATTACTGTATTATATGAAATGCAAATTTCTTGACCTGGTAAATTTTATGACACTATTAATTACAGGTTTTCCGGGTTGGCTTGATTCCCAGTTAATAATTGTGAATATGAATGGTACGAACTCTCCTGAAAGGCTCAAGAGAGTTCTCCATACAGCATGAGTTATGATTATGAATAAAGAATTTTCATTCAATTTCAACTTCTGTTTTTATTTTATTTTTCGTCTCAATTTACAACCTGACAAATCGACACACTTTTCACTAGGCAAATCGATATACCAGTTTAGCTAAGTACGGGAAATATATACGTGCGATATTTAGCAGTAATAATAGCACATAGTACGGCCGTTAAGCTGTTTTTAAACTATTGTGATCTAAAAAATCTAAATCGACTGTTTATTTACATGGTTTAGTTTCGAAATCACTAGCATTGAGAATTAATAGATCTTGAAATCAGTGAATATCTAAAATATGATATTCTTACCACAGAATACATTTCACACATCATGCAGCTCCCTTTCTTAGTGACTTTATCCTTTTTTCATTCATTCTTCAATATTAATAAAACTTATTTAGTAGCTTTGATTCAAATCACCGAAATACAATGTTTAAGGCAATACATAATAACGACGCACAGGAATGGTCATAAAACCATTTTACAACTTATGTAAAATTAGCTCACAAATTACGAAGTTATTACAATACATTCAAGTGACTTGTAAACTCTTCTTCTGTAATCCACTATTTCTGCTATTTTAAGTTTGGAAATGTATACTTCGTTGATGTTTGATTACAAAAATAAGGACCGAATAGGAAATTGCAACGAGTCGGACAGAGCGCTGATGGACAAATTTTGAACGATCGATTTTGACAATTAGACAAGCAAACCTGTTTGGAATCGGCATATTTTTCTAATTAGGAAATTATTATTTAGTTTTCAACAAGAACACCATGAAGGAGCAGGTTCATCCGAGGAGCGTTCTTGAAGGGAAAATCCTGCTGGTCTGTGGTCTGACTCCCACAGACCTGGAGTTTGAATTACTTTCTGAACCAATTCTTCAAAGGCACACTGGACTCCTTCTTTTGACTTAGCACTTGCCTCGATGAAAAGCATCGCGTGGCGCTTTGCGAATTGCAGTCCTTCCTCTCGGCTAACAGCTCGGTCCTAAAGAGAAGTTAGTTTTAAGTTTAAATTTCATTTCAAAACAGAAAAATAAAGTAGAGCAAGAATCCCATACCTTGTCGATTTTATTTCCAACAAGCATCTTAACGATATTTGCTTTAGTAGCGTATGTATTAAGTTCTTGAAGCCAAGGCTCCAACCTTTCAAAAGACGATCGCGAGGTAACATCATAAACGAGAATTGCGCCTTGTGCTCCACGATAATAACTTGGTGTCAAAGTTCGGAATCTCTCTTGCCCAGCCGTACTACAAATAAGAATTTCCCAAATTACGTCATAACCCAGAAAACACCTTCTAAAAAAACTTCACATTGCAAACACGAAACACGAATAGCAAAAAATCAAACAACTTACTCCCAAATCGCCAATTTCACCAGGTTATTATCAACTTCAATAGTTTTAACTTTGAAATCCACTCCTATCGTAGCAGGTTGATCAGGGTCGAAAGTATCATCAGTAAATCGCAACAGCAAGCTGCGAAATGACACAATAAAATATTTAAGTAATACTATTTCCCACAAACAAATTAGATGAAAAATGAAACTCCTTCCACTCTTTTTCAAAAAACCATTATTAACTCACCTGCTCTTTCCAACTCCACTTTGTCCAATAATCAGAACTTTTAAGGTAGTGAGAATATCGTCGGAAGACATCTTATCGATTTCAAAACCAAGAGGGATGAACAAATGATTTTTCAACACACAGCAACAGATAATTTGTTCTCCACTTTCCTCCTACAACAAATAATATAATATATTATTATATATCTTCTTTCCAGCTGAGATAAATTACGGGGAGATACTTTCCTACGAAATAATCTAAAACACGTCTTTTTTGTGTGTTAACCGACACCTCACTCAGCCTGACTCACGATAAGCAGATAAACTATACATATTATTCCACTTACAGCTTAACATACGTGTTCACTCTCAATCAGTCTGGATTCTTCTTCTGCTCCAAGTACCACTGGATATGTTCAATTTATAATCGTGGGAACTGGAACTTAACGATTTTCACCTACGTACGCACGGAAGTCGTTTCGTTATTATAAAGATATTTCTGTCGATGATAACAATGTGTAATGATGCATCAAATTAATAATGGTAGAAACCTAACCTGAGCAAATGCAACGACGAAGACCAAACAGATTTTGAAAACGGACGATGTTGGACAAGGCTCTCACAGAATTTATCAATGTTTTTGGAGTGTTTATTAAACTTTAAAGGGGATGATGAGGTACGATAAGGAACACGGAGGAGCTTATCAGTTAGCTGAGTACGGAGTCGTTAATTGATAAGTGCAAAATAATAATGTTGCTGCTGAAGGAAACGTGTCAACAGAAGACAATAATTTTCGTGTTCTGTTTGGACAATGTGCGAGAGAACTGCGTTGCTGCGAGAGAACAAGTTTAGCTGAGCCAACAGCCAAAATGTTGTGGACTGAGACTGATTTGGTGGTGGTGGATGATTCTCGTCAGAATGAATGGAAATGATGGTGGTGGTGGTGGTGGTGGTGGTTCCCTTTCCATCAACGAACAAAGGAAGGACAAGTGAATTCAAGTGATAGCGTTGTGCGAAACAATATTAGTCATCACTTGACCATCATCGTCGTCGTCATTAGACTTGTTTCAGTAAGGAAAGGTGATCATAACCAAGATGTCATTGTCACTTTTAATATAGAAAGCAACGTGTGTACTGTGCATGAAATAGAAGAACTGTCTCGTAGTAAAGGGTCATGGACAATGGGTTTGAGTGTCTGATGATGATGACTCATCCGTTTTTATTAAAGTGTAGACTGATTTGCGACTATTGCATTTAGGCTTATGCGAGGGTCATTCATTGCACAAATGTCGAGTTACGAAAGCACTTAAGGGAATTTTGGAAGGGATAGTAATTTTAGTAATATTATGTTGCTGGTCTGTTAGGATTTAGAATTAGAATGGAAGGCGGATGGGTCCTGGAAGGCACACTTGAAAGTCTGGAGGTTGAGGGGCACATGGAGGTCTGCGAGACTTGCATTGCTTCCACTTGATCGCTCTGGCTTTGAATTCCATGGGAGAGCCATTAGGGCTCACGATGAGGTCGCCGCTGTTATCGGCTGGGATGGTTAGTCCAGGTCGACGGGTGTCGATAACAAGGGGAGTTCTATACACAGATATTTGCTTAGGAGTCTTTCTGGAATTTTAGAATAGGCAAGGATTAGAAAGGACTAGAGGGATTTTCATGCTTCATGGAAAGGTAAGTTGTAGCCGGTTACACTTTATGGAAGTTAATGTAGTTGGCTCTTTGAGTGGACTGAATGTCTCGATAATTAGATGGATGAATGCAACGAGCAGCTCCGCCTACTTTGCGCTCAGGACGTCCTGGTCTGTAGCGTTTGGGGAAGATGACACGGAAAGGAAGATCGGGGGAGATGTCATAAACGGTTGAAGGTGGTTCACAGTCGAAGGAAGAAGAAGAAGACATTTGAGAAATTGGATCATTTCTTCCTGCGGGAACGCAACTTCCACAAATGCTGGTGTCAATGTTCAAATCCACTTGCATCTTGGGAGTCTCACGTGGACAATTTGAGCTGTATGGAAGTTCCTTCATCTTGGGGCAAGTGTAGTATGGAGTCTGGATATATAGTTATCATATATGAAGGCATTGTGAAGCGATGAGTTTATATAGAGATCTTTAGCTGTATTTAAATGGTAAGAACTGACCAGTCCATATTTCTGACCCATGGTTGGATGCTGTGGGATTCCAGGATAAATTCCATCAGGACACAATGCCGGGGCGGAGAAGTAGTCGAGAGAGTCTATATCAGGATTTACTCCTTTGGGACAAAATATCATCTTGGGACATGTCGGAGGACAGAGACATTCGAAGTTGGGACCCCAGGCTTTACAGAAGAACTTCCGGGTGAAGTCCACCCTCGGAACTCTCGGAGGGTTTGGTGGACATCCATCTTTTTTAACTGCCCATACTTCTGGGTAGTTAAATGGAACGTAGCGCTTCAAGTCAAAGTCTACATTCTCTCCCATATTTGAAACTTTAACCAGGAATCTACTGTACTACGAATAATTTACAAGTCGGGACGAAATACCAATCATTGGGTAGTAAACTGCAGGAAATAAAATAGGAATTTGACAAGGTGGATTCTTGCTTCAGGGGCAAAGTGACATTGTGTTCCAACTTCAATTCAGTTGTCAAGAAGACTTTGATGCTGTCAATGATTGGCAGGGCTGGGCAATTACTTGTAATTGTTAATTAATTATGTAATTGTAATTACATTTTGTAATTGGTAATTGAGTAATTACAAAGAAATTCTAAGTAATTGTAATTGTAATTGTAATTAGTATTAACCAGTTCCTGTAATTGTAATTTGTAATTAGTAATTGAAGAAAAAAATTAAGCTTCAATTACTAATTACAGATATTCTTGGTTTTACAATCAAAAACTTGTAAACCTCTACAGAGAACTTCACAAATCTCTTTCTAAATCGAACTTTCTTCGGATCTCCTTGAATCCTGACACCTGCCAGTAGTACTGCCAGTACGGAAATGCGAATGCTCTTCGTCATTAATTGTGTGATTTGACTTTCCTTTTCTTATTGTAATAGTATTACAATATAAGAGCTAGTCAGAATATCATCCATTTTTATCACTGTCTGTTTGTTAGCGACTTTGTTGTGACTGTGTGTTGCGACTTTGTTGTCACTCTGTTGTCACTTTGTTGTGACTCTGCTGCGACTTTGTTGTGATTCTGTTAGCGACTTTGTTGTGATTCTGTTAGCGACTTTGTTGTGACTGTGTTGTCACTTTGTTGTGACTCTGCTGCGACTTTGTTGTGATTCTGTTGTCACTTTGTTGTGACT